>Ga0208971_1000557_pt1 | contig 26105 bp, 24 predicted proteins | sample AOAMet1_18_M0_10_2_FD_188229 | JGI IMG/M metagenome (GOLD analysis project Ga0208971, IMG submission 188229) | Ammonia-oxidizing marine microbial communities from Monterey Bay, California, USA - CAN11_18_M0_10 (SPAdes) | ecosystem: Environmental > Aquatic > Marine > Intertidal zone | place... | reverse complement strand
ACCTCCCAAAATGAAATACTGCTCATCTCAATATGGGCTTACTTAAAGGTGTATTTAAAATTTCTTCGTGTTCTAACAGAGGTTGAAAAAGAACTTGCCCAAGGTAATTTTATGACACAAATAAGGCGAGATAATACAACCAGAAAGATCAATTAGTTTAAGGTTTGTCCAATATTTTGGGCTTAATCGTAAATTCCTGCTTGGGGCACATACAACCCTAACAACCTATGTGCGCCATTTCCGCGCCTTCTTCTTGGCTGCAGAAAATGAGACTCGAAGACGCAAAAATGGCTGCAGGCGTTTTTTCGGTATGGCAATCTTAGATCACTAAGTTGAAATAAAAGCACCTGTTCTGCATCAGAAGTTGCTGCTAGATTTCACGCAACTGCAGCAATTTCGCAAATAAAGGCAAAATCAATGAACGCGATAAATGAATTAAAGGCCAACGTTGCGCAACCTTTTGAACAAGCCCGTGCAATGCCGCCTGCCGTTTATACCAGCCCCGATTTTTTAGCCCGTGAAATTAGCGATGTATTTGCACAAGATTGGTTTTGCGTTGGTCGTGCCAGTGCCCTGCCCAATGCCGGTGACTATGTTACCCATGAATTGGCTGGACAGCCGATCATGGTTATTCGGCGCAACGATGGCACGTTGCATGCGCAATCCAATGTTTGCTTGCACCGTATGTCGACGCTGTTGCAAGGGCGCGGCACAACGCGTTCTATCGTTTGCCCCTATCATGCATGGACCTATAATCTGGACGGCACATTGCGTGGCGCACCGGCCATGACGTTAAATGAGAATTTCTGCAAAGACGCCTACAAACTGCCGAAAGTTAAATGTCAGGAATGGCTGGGTTGGGTTTTTGTGTCGTTAAACGCCGATGCACCAAATGTTGCGGATCAACTGAAAGATGTAGAAGGGTTGATTGATGGCTATGACATGGAAAGTTATACAGAGACCTTTTTTGAAACCCATGTTTGGGACACAAACTGGAAGGTGTTGGCCGAAAACTTTATGGAGAGTTACCACCTACCCGTGTGCCACGCTGGCACCATTGGTGGGTTGTCAAAGCTAGAGGAAATGGTTTGCCCGCCTGGCCTGCCTGCGTTCAATTATCATACGATCCTGAAAGACGACACGTTGAAGATCGCGATGGCGCATAAAAACAATACACGCCTTAAGGGTGAGATGCGTCGCACCACGTTTCTGTTGGCAATCTATCCAAGCCTGTTGATCACACTCACGCCCGGATACTTTTGGTATTTGACCTTGCATCCCGAAGGTGTTGGTAAGGTGCGCATTGGTTTTGGCGGCGGCATGGCACAGGATTATGCCGATGACGAAGATGCACAAAAACACTTCAAAGCGTTAAAAACACTTTTGGATGATGTGAACATTGAGGATCGCGGCTGCACCGAAAAGGTATATCAGGGATTGTGTTCTTCTTTTGCCTCCCCGGGCCACCTCTCGCATCTAGAGCGGCCAAATTACGATTTCGCGAATTATCTGAATGACCGTATTCAAGCAGGTGAAGCGAACCGCGGTTAATAAATCACCAGCGGCAGAACTGCCAAAAGGAAATTTAATGGAACACAAGCGGCACCGGCGGTTTAACACCAAAGATACTTATCCAGAGCAAAACCTGAACAATGATTTGTGTCAGGCCGTTGTGACCGAGGGTGGCAAAACGGTTTATTTACGCGGTCAATGTCCACAAAACCTTGATGATTTCGTAAATATTGCCAGCGGCGATGCAATAGAACAAACCCACAAAGTGATGCAAAACATTCGCCAACTGATTGAGGAATGCGGTGGCACCATGGAACATTTGGTCAAGGTCGTGGTTTACATCACCGACGTGCGTCATCGCGAGGATGTTTATCGTACGATGGGTGAGTACATCGAAGGTGTATTTCCAGTTTCCACAGGCCTTGTGGTGCAAGCTTTGGCCCGCCCTGAATGGTTGGTTGAAATTGATGGCACGGCAGTAATTCCAACGGAATACAAACCATGACCTTTTCGCTGGTGGCACGATGCGCCGACACGGGTATGTTTGGCGTTGCGATCTCGTCTTCCTCGCCTGCCGTTGCTGCGCGATGTTCCTATACGCGTGCTGGAGTAGGCGCAGTTGTCAGTCAAAATATTACCGACCCGATGTTAGGTCCACTTGCCTTGGATCTAATGGCCGGTGGAATGAATGCCCAAGAAGCAATTTCTGGTGTTAGGGATTTAGGGCAACATATTGAGTACCGACAAGTTTTAGCGATCGATCGGCAAGGCAATACCGCCATTCATTCCGGCCCAAACTCCCTAGGTATTTGGACACAAGCCATGGGCAAAGATGTCGCCTCTGGTGGCAATCTTTTGGCAAACGACACGGTACCATCCGCAATCGTGACCGCGTTTCAAAATTCAAAAGGGCATCTGGGTGATCGTCTAATTTCAGCGATTCAAGCCGGACTGCACGCTGGCGGAGAGGTTGGGCCTGTTCATTCAGCCGGCATGCAAATAGCCGACAAACAGAACTGGCCATTGGTCGATTTACGTGTTGATTGGACCGAAGGCTGCCCGATCAACGAACTTGCGACGGCATGGGCAGTTTATAAACCACAAATGGATGCATACGTTCAACGCGCATTAGATCCGCGCCAAGCACCGTCTTATGGCGTGCCAGGGGATGAGGGATAAGACCGAAAATTCAGAGCAAAATTTTGGTGTTTAAAATTTCGCCGCTAAATCCCAATCACCAGTCGCGCTAGCAGGGCATCCAATGCCGCATCACACGCTCGTAACTGATCTGCCTCAATAAATTCATCTGGTTTATGCCCTTGTGCCATGGACCCGGGACCGCAAACAACGCAAGGCACCCCAAGACGTTGATCAAACAGGCCAGCCTCGGTGCCAAAGGCAACTTTCATCGTGCCATTGGCCCCGGTTAGCGATTTTACGAAATCAACAACTGCCGAGCCTTGCGGCGTATCTAGACCTGGGTATGTGTTGAAAACCTCGATTTCAATTCCAGCACTTGGATGATCCGTGTCAGCCACAATAACGTTCGCAGCATTTTGGATTTGATCCAAGATTGCAGGGGCATCGTCGCAGGCCAAATTTCTAATCTCAAAATCGATGGTACATTGGTTTGGCACGATGTTTAACGCCACACCACCACTGATTTTCCCAGCATGGATCGTAGTGTAAGACACATCATAATCTTCATCCTGATTGCCATTTTCGGCAAGATCAGCCTGAATATCTCGCAATGCGCCGATGAACTCTGCCGCTAAATGGATGGCGTTTAAACCCGTTGGCGCCAGGGCCGAATGCGCCTCAAGGCCACGACATGTGGCGCGGGCGGCTAACTTACCTTTGTGACCCGTTGCAACACCCATAGATGTGGGTTCGCCAACGATACAAAATCGTGGGCGACTGGGGGCGGCATCTAACATATCAATCAGGCTTCTTACACCAATACAGCCAATTTCCTCGTCATAAGAAATTGCCAAATGAAGTGGCGTTTTCAGATCAAGTTTTGCGGCCCTCAATGCCATTGCAAGCGAACTGGCTAGAAAACCCTTCATGTCGGTTGTGCCACGCCCAAAATACCGGCCATTTTCATGGGTTAGTTCAAATGCGGGCTTTGTCCAGTTTTGCCCAGCCACGGGCACAACATCAGAATGGCCCGACAACATGACGCCACCATCATCCGTAGGCCCGATGGTCGCGTAAAGGTTAGCCTTTGCCCCGGTACGATCAGGAATTATTTGCACCTCAACGCCTGCATCACGCAAAAGGTCGCTGACAAAATTGATCAACGCCATGTTGCTGTCGGCACTGACGGTTTCAAAAGCGATAAGTTTCTCTAGTATTTCAACAGTTTTCATTCCGCTAATTTGGGCCAAGCCACCCAAAATGAAAAGATGACAAATGTACTCTTTCTGTTAGGCTGTCCAAATCAAAGGCATTTTTTGTTTCATTTATTATTTGTTCGGCCTTTGAGTTATTCGAATTTCAATTAGGGGTCTCTTATGCAGCGAATTAATCTGCGAACATTTGGTTTTCTTACCAGCACCATAAGTTCTTTTTTCTTTGTAACATCCGCGCAAGCACAAACCAGCGTGTTAATGTCAAATCCGCCCACTGCCACGCTTCAGGCACAGGATGTATTTGGGAATGTCATCGCCAATCAAGCACGTGCCTTGCAGGCGATACCCGGTGGCTTGCAACCGGGTATGCCACGCCCTGCGCGGATCATCACATGGAACACGGATATTGATTATTCAACTGGCGGAAAGATTTTCAACCCTCGAAACCCAGTTGGTCAGAAATACGACAACGTACGATTGCGCAGCTATCAAGGAACGGACACCAATCCTGATGTTCCCTTTGTGGCACCGACAGTGACCATGCGCCCGGGCGATACATTTCGCATCACGCTGAACAATAAATTGCCGGCTGAGGGTCCAGAATGTTTGGAGTCAACGACACCAAACATACCGCATTGTTTTAACTCGACGAACTTACACAGCCACGGTTTTTGGGTCAGCCCAACTGGCAACTCAGACAATGTTTTGATCACGATCCGACCAAATGTTGAATTCACCTATGAATACAATCTGCCTGATGCCCATCCTGCGGGAACCTTTTGGTATCATCCGCATTTGCACGGCTCGATCGCCTTGCAAGTATCCAGCGGAATGGCAGGTGCCATGATCGTCGAAGGTGATCGCCTGCCCGGCCCCAATTCACCCGGTGACATTGATGTTCTGCTGGCCAATCCAACGGGGCCGAAACTGCCAGAACAATTGGTGTTGTTTCAACAAATTCCTTACGCTTGTTACACGATACCCGGCGATTACAGTTCACCCATCAAAGTTGATGAAAATGGGTTGTGGAAGTGTGATCCCGGCGATGTGGGCGTGATTGAAACCTACAAAGAGGTGTTTGGCCCCGGCAAATGGCGCGCCTCTGGTCGCTATACGTCGATCAATGGCGAGGTTTTGCCTATCTTAACGGGTTTTCAATCAGGCACGCTTTCGCGTTGGCGGATGATCCACGCGGGGGCGCGCGATTCAATCAAACCCAGCTTTGTCAAAATGCCCACCGCGGTTGAGGCCGAGGTTTCATCAGCAGAGTTTCTGAACCGATCCCCCGAAGAGCAAGCTGCATTTATGGAGCTAAACTGTTCCGGTGCCAAAGCCACGCAATTGTCTATGGCAACAGACGGCATCACGCGTGATCGCATGGTTGTGCAAGATGAAACACTTTTGCACCCAGGGTATCGCGAAGACTTGGTCATGATTTTCCCTGAGCGTGGCATCTATTGCATGATGGATGGCGCGATTGAGGCAAATGAAGGTGCTGGCGCCATCAAGAAAAGCGTCAATTTATTGGGCTTTGTAGTTGTTGGCGAAGGTGAGGCAATGGGCGATGAAACTGTCGTTGATCGCGCCCGTTCAATTTTGGAAAAAAATGCCGGAACCCTGAACATTGATCCAGTGACAGAGGCCAAAATCATCAATGATTTGCAAAACAATCTTGGTCTGGCAGCATTTGAACCGCATAAAACCATGATGGATACTTTCACTGACGGCAATCAAACGCTTGGCTTTAAGATTGCTCGAAACGAAATCGATACTGATGTTTTCGATTTCATGATTGGTGATTTGGACGCGGATGGAAACATCTTAAACCCAGCCCCTTATAAGGCCGGTCATACCGATCGTTTCTTGACGCTTGGCACCACTGATGAATGGGAACTGAAATCTTTTTCAGGCGGGCATCCATTCCACATCCACGTCAATCCGTTTCAAATCATCGCTGTTTATGATGCCGAAGGTAATGATGTCAGCGGGTATGACGAAGGCAATGAAACGCCATATGCCCGCCTTAAGGGCGCATGGAAGGATACGATATTTGTGACCCAAGATAATGACGGGGGGCATTACCGGATCATTACGCGCACAAGGTACCAACGCTATATCGGTGATTTTGTCTTGCACTGTCACATACTTGATCACGAGGATCAGGGCATGATGCAAAACATCCGCATCACCTTGCCGGACGGTATGGGTGGCCAAATCAAAGCGTCGCACCACTAACAAAACAAACCCCTTGGCAATTTTCGCCAAGGGGTAATTCACACGTATTTTCAAAGGACACATTATGACGGCATCAAAACACCCCGTTGCTAAACCCACCTATATTGATGACATCGCAGACATGTTTCGTCCAATGGATATTGGCTGCATGGCAAATCAAGGCGTGGATTTGGACAGTTATTATGGCGTTAAATTAAACGCAGATCGTATCTATATTAAGACCCGCCAAGGCGTGATGCCACCAGATCCTGAAGGGCGTTGGGATGACGCAATGCTGGAAACATTTCACAACTGGATTGCACAGAACTACCCCCACGGTAAAACACAACGTGGCCAGTTGAAATTGATGGCAAAGGCAACATCTGATCTGGGTATTCGCCGTGATATTACAACTTATTCCCAACCTGAAATCGATCAACTGAAAAAGGCGTTTCAGGGCATCATGGATTTGCCAGATGACGATCCAAACAGCTACTTTCAGGTCGCAGGCATGCATTGGTTGCCGGCCCCAGATGTTTACTGTCGCCACCACGAAAACGCCTATAACCCATGGCATCGCGCATACATGTTCCGGTTTGAAAATGCGTTACGCTCGATTGCGGGATGTGAAGATATCACAATGCCCTATTGGAATATTTATTCTGGCGCCCTGCCTGCCATTTTTGATGAGGCGCCCTTTAACAGCTATACATTGCCGCAAGACTTAGAACAGCTGGATGGCAATGTTAAATACAAGAAGGGATACGCCACAAGCCGCTTCAGCCACGCAAAAATCAAACAAGAGTTACTGGATTATGATGTAAACACCCACATCGATGACGCGTTGGCCGCCCATTGGTGGGAGGATTTCAACGGCTGGTCAAACGGCCAAGGAACCCACACGGGCATCATTCGCGCCCATGATGGTGGGCACGATTCAATTGGGCCAACCATGGCCGATCAAGACGTTGCTGCGTTTGATCCGATCTTTTGGTTTTTCCACAGCAATTGGGATCGCCTCTGGTGGCGTTGGCAACAAGAGGTTGGCGCAACCGATGTTACCTCGTTCAAAAAACTGATCCACGAGGACCCGTTTTGGTTCAATGACGACGTGATTAATCATTTGTTGCCCTTTGACACCAGCAGCCCAAAAATGATTTCGCTAACTGATCTTGGTGCCGATTATGAACACCCAGTGGACGAAGTTGTCCCATCAAGTGGGTTTCAAATGTTGGCAAACGCTTCGGCGACCACCTCATTCAGGTTGCAATCAACACAGAAGGCCGCAGTTAAAGTTACAGGAATAAACCGTCTAAAGATTGCGGGAACTTTTAGCGTCGCTTTGCAAGTAGACGGAAAAACCATTGCGAAACAGGCCGTTTTTCAACCCAATACGCCCGAAAGTTGCCCAACCTGCATCAAGAATGGAACGGCTAATTTGGTGTTCGAGGTCGATGTCTCCAAAATTTCAAATGGCAAGATTGGCATTGAAATCATGGCAATGGGCCCTGACGGTGAACGCGAAGTCTTTCCTGCCAAAGAAGCGGGAGACCCACAAATCGAGGTCCATTTGTTGATGCACTAATAAACAACGCTCAAATTCGATATCACGGTTGTAATTTCTCAAAATCACTCCCTTATTGGGGGTGAAGGGAATTTTAGATGAGCAACGATATTACGGTAGAACGCATAGCGGCCTTTTCCATTGGTGACACCGGCGGTAATCCTGCTGGTGTTGCATTGCTTGCGCAAATGCCCGCAGTCAGTGACATGCAAAGGATCGCAGCAGAGATTGGTTTTTCGGAAACTGTATTTGCCGTTCCCGAAAACGACGGTTGGCGGGCCCGTTATTTTTCACCTGAAAGCGAGGTCCCCTTTTGTGGCCACGCCACGATTGCCCTTGGTGCTGCCCTTGCCCGCCACAGTGGCGACGGGACTTATCCACTGTTTTTAAACGAGGCCAATATCACCGTTGAAGGGCATCGCGAGGGCGACATATTTAAAGCGGCCCTGCAATCTCCTCCGACCTACAGCAAAGTAGCCGACCCCGATTTGGTAGATCGATCGCTGGCCTTGTTGGGATATGATCGCGCGGATTTAGACAGTGCCATTCCCCCCGCGTTTGCCAATGGTGGGGCCAATCATTTGATATTGATGCTGAACAGTCGCGAAAGATTGGCAGAAATGAATTACGATCTAGATCAAGGTCGCAAGTTGATGAATGACGCAGGATTGGTGACGATTTTGTTGGGCTATGCCGAAAGCCCGCAAAGCTTTCACACGCGCAGCCCTTTTGCATCTGGCGGTGTTCTAGAAGATCCGGCAACAGGTGCCGCAACAGCCGCATTGGCAGGATACTTGCGCGATCTTAATTGGCCGCATGCAGGCCGTATTGAGATTGTGCAGGGGCAAGATATGGGATGCGCCTCACAATTGGTGGCAAGTTTTACGGATCAAATCGGAAGTTCCATCAAAGTTTCGGGTGCTGCACGGCTAATGACTTTGAGCGAATGATTGTTTCGATAATGGAAACTATCCTAAAGACTGCAATGAAATCGGCATAAATGTAGTGTTTTTACAACAAATACCCCCTAAATAGGCCAAAATTTTCGTGATTGTATTATATTTGGAAACAATTCCTTGATCCAAAATCAATCTATGCGAATGTGAAATCACACTATCTCCTCCCAAGGAAAGGATCAGTAAAACGAACCTAAGTGCCCCCAGAATAATCGCTGAAAGATTGCATTGATCCTGGCCGTCTAGGTGAATGGAAACTGGGTTATGGCGTATTTACGAGTTTAAGTATTTGGGTTTTGTTCATTACAACGAACTTCATCATTTCGTTGTTTTAAGTTCAACGAGCGGGTAATAAACCCGCCTCTTCCTGAAAACTCCGACCTGTTACGCAGGTCGGTTTTTTCGTTTCATCCCTATTCGGAACCCCATCTTAAGGATTCAAAATCCACCATAATGTGTTTTTGATAGGCAGGTCTCGCGCATAACCGTTGATAATAGTCCCAAACGGCTGGTGCTTCAATTTTTTCGAAATCTAGAACATAATAGCGAAACAACAGATGCCCGATCATGATGTCAGCGAATGAAATGTCATCCCCACCCAAGTAAGGCCCATCGCCTATTCGGCGTTCCAGCATCATGATCAAAGGTTTTAGATCATTGGCAGCCGCAGAAATTGCGTTTTGGTCTATCAAAGCTGGATCGCGGCGCACCAAAGGGTAAAACAATCGACCCAAGACAATTGGCGTAAAAGTGGTCTTGATCCATTCCGCCCACATATCCAATTCTGCCCGCATTCCCGCGTTTCGTGGATAAAAATTGTCACTTCCATAAGCCGCCGCCAAATACCGTAAAATCGCAGCACTTTCAAAAACCGTTCTTTGATCATCGCGGATTACAGGCACCAAACCATTTGGGTTCATGGCCCGAAATTCGTCCGTTTGATTGCCCCCAAAGTTGTGCCCAATGTCATGCCGCAGATAGGGTAAATCCAATTCAGCGATCGCCCACATAACGATCTGAACATTGGAACTGGTGGGACGCCCAAAAACCTCGATCATTGCGGTATCTCAGGTGTTTGCGGCACTTGAGTATCTAGATAGGTTTTAATCATCGTGATGGCCTCAGTGGCCCCAAACTTACCTTTATCCATCGCCAATTGAATATAGACTCCATCAATCATCGCCGCAATTGAACGCGCAATATTTTGGGCATTTTCAACATCTGTCAGATCGCGCAAATCGTGCATAAGGTTTGAATGGAGCCGCCGCCGATAAACCTGAATTAGACGATGCGCCTCATCATTGCTTAGGGCCGCCAGATAAAATGTAAGCCAAGCCGCCACCACATCTTCGGCCAAGTTCTCTGGTTCCAAATTGGCCGCCACAATCGCATGTAGTCTTGCCCTTGGCGACGCCGCAGCGCCCGTATTCGCCACCACACGTTCCTTTAGACGTGACAAAATTTCCCGCATCGCCGCCAAAAAAATTTGATCCTTGCCACCAAAATAGTGATGCGCCAACCCGCTAGACATGCCCGCGCGACGGGCAATTTGGCCCACGGTCACATCTAATGATCCTGCCGCCCCGACTTCGGCAATTGTCGCCTCGATCAATGCGCGACGGCGCAATGGTTCCATTCCAACTTTAGGCAAATCAACGTCCCCTTAGTGAACATATAGAATGCGTCAGGCATGGCAGTTATTCAATTGAATTAAAGCGGTGCTTAGGCTTTTTTTGACGCCGATTGCCGCGCTTCACGGATGGCAATGAATGTGATGGCAACAACAATCACCAAACCACCAACGATAACCCAGAAATCAAAGGGATCGTGGAATATCAAAACACCCACAAGCGTTGCCCAAATCAGTTGGAAAAAGACAACTGGCTGCGTCACAGCCATCGGTGCCGTGCGAAAGGCGCGCGTCATGGTGTAATGCCCCAATGTGGCAAATCCGGCGATGGCAAACAGGCCTATCAGCTGGGTCAATGTGGGTGTCACCCAAACGGCAATGGCGAATGGGGCCATAAATATTGGGGTGGCAATGGATAGCATGACAACAATCAAACCCGCCCCATGGCGCGCCGTTAGGCTTTTGGCCGCCAAATAGCTGACGGCGAATATAGGCGCGGTAAACAGCATGGCGGTATACCCATCAGATAATTCACGCATGCCCGGGCGTAAAATGATCAGCACGCCCACAAAGGCCACGGCAATCGCCGTCAGTCGCGCCAACTTAAACCGTTCACCCAGAACCACCGCCGCGCCCAGCGTTACCCAAACAGGCGTCAGATAGCCCATGGCCACAACATCGGCGACGGGCAATCGCGCCATGGCGTAAAACCACAGGATCACACCAAAGGTTTGCGCCACGCCGCGCAGGGCAAAAAGGCCCCAATCCTTGCCACTAATCCCTGCCCCGCGCAGCTGGTTAAGGGCGGGAATAACGAAGATAAGCCCAAGGACATAACGGATAAATCCCGCCTCGGCGGGGGGCATGTCGGTGCCGATCCAACGCACAAGACTGGCCACCGCAACAAAAGAAATGCCTGTGGCCAGCATCCATAAAATGCCGTGGGTATTATTCTGGGGACTGGGTGGTGTCATGGTTCGACTGAACCTGAAATCTATGGGCTGTGCAAGGCGTCGGAGACAAAGCCTTTGTTAAATAATAGCAAGATTACTTAAAATCATCGTACCTATAAAAACTGCAAAGCCAAATGCGAAACGGCCCCCAATTTTGAGAGCCGTTTAAATATTTTAGAACAACAAAGTAATTTTCAACCCAGCTGGGCCATCACCTCGTCGCTAACCTCGAAGTTGGCCGTGATGCGTTGGATGTCGTCGTCATCCTCTAGCGCATCAATCAGCTTCATCAGCTTTTCCATGCCTTCAAGATCAAGTTCAGTTGAGATGTTTGGTTGCCAGATTAACTTGGTGCTGTCGCTTTCGCCAAGCTCGGCCTCAAGTGCTGTGGAAACCTCGTTCAAATCGGTATCCGCACAGGTGATGATGTGCCCCTCTTCGGAACTTTCACAATCGTTCGCACCCGCCTCAATCGCGGCCATCATGACGGTGTCGTCATCACCAACTGCCGCCGGATAGATCACCTGACCGATGCGATCAAACATGAAACCAACAGAGCCAGTTTCACCCAGATTGCCGCCGTTTTTGGTGAATGTTGAACGTACAGTTGACGCGGTGCGGTTGCGATTGTCGGTCATTGCCTCAACAATCACTGCAACACCGCCGGGGCCGTAACCCTCATACCGGATTTCGTCATAGGTTTCCGCATCACCACCAACAGATTTTTTAATCGCGCGGTCAATCACATCCTTTGGAACCGAATTTGATTTCGCTTCTTTTACCGCCAAACGCAGACGTGGGTTTTTATCGGGATCAGGGTCGCCCATTTTTGCGGCCACGGTGATTTCCTTGGCCAACTTGGAAAATAGTTTTGAGCGCAGCTTATCCTGACGCCCTTTACGGTGCTGAATATTCGCCCATTTTGAGTGACCTGCCATGGTGCACCTCCGGTTCTTAGAATTACGTTATTGCCCCTATATCTGGCTGTGCGCACAGGGGCAATCCCAGACGCAAATGGCGGCTTTTCTTTCGCGTGGTTTACCCGCATAAAATTGCCTCATGGATTTAGAAACTTTATCTGCACTAGGGCTTTTTGTGTTTGTCGCGGCAATTACGCCGGGGCCGAACAATTTGATGTTGATGGCGTCAGGGACAAACTTTGGCCTACGCCGGACATTGCCACATTTGATCGGCGTGTTGACTGGTTTTCTTGTGATGATCTTTTTGGTTGGTATTGCATTGGTTCAAGTTTTCGAACTTTACCCAAACGTTTTGTTGGTCCTAAAATATGCCTGCCTGATCTATCTTTTTTATTTGGCATACAAAGTTGCGAATGCAGGTGCACCAGACAAGGCAAAAGGTACGGGTAAACCGATCACCTTTTTGCAAGCTTGTTTGTTTCAATGGGTCAACCCCAAAGCATGGGCAATGGGATTGACGGCCATCACAACTTTTTCACCCGATCAATCCTTTGGCGCCGTTCTTGTGGTCACTGGCGCATTCGGTTTGATAAACATCCCAACAGTTTTGATTTGGACGGTTGCAGGAACACATATAAGGCGTTTGTTAAAGAAACCTTTGCAGCTAAAGATGTTCAATTACACGATGGCCGCTTTGTTAATCCTTTCCGTTCTACCGGGAATAATTTCTTGATCCTCCCCGTGACCTTCCACTGTAAGCAAGATAGAACCAACGAATGACTCAAGATCAAATTATTCTATTCACCCTATTCGCCGCCGTTTTTGCCATGCTTTTGTGGGGCCGATTTAGATACGACATGATTGCATTTGCGGCATTGATGATCGGCGTGGTTTTGGGTGTTGTTCCCACGAAAGAAGCGTTCAGCGGATTTGGGCATCCGGCAACTTTGGTCGTGGCCTTAGTTCTTGTTGTGTCCGCTGGTTTGGTGCGATCTGGTGCGGTCTTTTTGATCACCCGAACGCTTGTGGACGCCAGTCGCAGCCTCGGTGCGCATATCGCATTGATGGGCGCGGTGGGCGGCATATTATCTGCCTTCATGAACAACGTGGCGGCCCTTGCATTACTAATGCCCGTCGATATTCAGACGGCCCGCAAAGCAAAACGCGCCGTAGGACTGTCGCTCATGCCTTTGTCCTTTGCAACAATTCTTGGCGGCATGGTGACGTTAATCGGAACGCCCCCTAACATTATTATCGCGTCAATTCGGGAAAAGTCACTGGGCGAGCCCTTTAAGATGTTTGATTTTGCGCCAGTGGGCGGTATCGCTGCTTTGGCAGGTTTAGCCTTTGTTGCCCTCGTTGGTTGGCGCCTTATTCCAGCGAGATCTGAAGGTGATCAAGCCAGCAACCCAATGGATGACATCGCCGAGTATATATCAGAACTTACGGTGCCAACGGGTTCCAAATTGGTTGATACCCGCTTTGGTGATCTTCATGAAGAAGCCGAAAAAGCTGATGTTGCGCTGCTTGGCCTCGTACGTGATGGCAAACGCCTTTATGGCACTGCACGCAGCCGAATGTTGAAAGCAAACGACATTCTTGTGATAGAGGCCACCCCGGATGCGTTGGATGAATTTCGCACGACACTAAAGCTAGATTTTGCGGATCCCAATCGACAGGCACATTTGGATGCCGAGGGTGCGGGCATGGCTCTTGTCGAGGTCGTGGTTATGGAAAATTCTCGCTTGCGCGGCAAAACCGCAGCCAGTGTTGGCTTGGCTTGGCGTCAGCGTAGTATTTTGATGGGGCTTTCCCGAGGCGGGAAAAAAATCACCAAACAATTGCGTAAAACAGAACTGCAAGAAGGCGATATTTTACTGCTTCTAACGCCCCAAAAATCACAAGCAGACGTATTGGAATGGACAGGTTGTTTGCCCTTGGCCGCACGTGGTCTTGCGGTGACGCAGGGAAATAAAACTTGGGCTGCGATTGGTCTATTTGCGGCGGCGGTTTTGGCGGCTAGCATCGGGTTGGTTTATCTGCCCATTGCCTTGGGACTTGTGGTTATTGCGTATGTTTCATTGAAAATTTTGCCCGTGGACGAAATTTATTCCCATATCAACTGGCCCGTGGTTGTGTTGCTGGGTTCAATGATCCCGCTTGGGTCGGCCTTGGAAACGTCTGGCGGTACCGAATTGATTGCTGGTGCGTTGATTGATCTAACATTGGGCATGCCTGCGTGGGCAATTTTGACAATTTTGATGATCGTTACCATGACGCTGTCAGATATCTTGAACAACACTGCGACCACTATTGTTGCCGCACCGATTGGTATTCAGATGGCGCAAACCTTGAATGTTGATCCTGATCCGTTTTTGATGGCCGTTGCCATCGCTGCATCTGCCGCGTTCCTGACCCCGATTGGGCACAAGAACAACACGCTAATTCTTGGCCCAGGTGGATATGCCTTTGGTGATTATTGGCGCATGGGTTTGCCACTTGAGATCATCATTGTTGCCGTATCTATTCCATCAATTTTGATATTCTGGCCGCTCTAATCCGCGCCTAAGCGATCTTACAGTGGCCAGAAAAACGGAATCAATGCCGAGGCCAAAATGCCAAGGGTCAAATTCAAGGGAATTCCAATTTTCAGAAAATCTGAAAATTTGTACCCGCCCGGCCCGTACACCATCATGTTTGTCTGATAGCCAATCGGCGTTGCAAAACTGGCGCTGGCGGCAACCATAACCGCCACCACCAAGGGGCGCGGATCAATGCCCAAAGCCAATCCAAGTGATATCGCAATGGGTGTGATGACCACCGCCACGGCATTGTTGGAAACCATTTCGGTTAAAACGGACGTCAGCAGATATATCGCCCAAACGATCAGAAATGGCGGTAACAACGCCAGTCCGGGGGCAAATTTTCCGACGATTAATTCGACCGCACCCGTATTTTCCAGCGTCGCGCCAATTGTAAGCATGGAAAAAATCAGTGCCAGCAAGCGCCCATCGATAAAGCTAAATGCTTCTTCGGCGTCAATACAACGCGTGATCAAAACCAATGCAACGGCACCTAGGGCCGCTAGGAAAATTGGCGCAATATTGAATGCAGCAATCAAAACAATGCCAAACAAGGCCAACACCGCAATTGGTACTTTGTTACGCCGAAATGCTTGTTCCGTTGGCAAAGTCAAATCAACCAAACGCATATCGTTGGCCATACGTTGAATGTCAGAGGGCGAACCCTCCATCAAAATGGTATCACCCACTTTGACGACCACATCGTCAAGTTGGCGACCGATATTCTGATTGCGCCGATGCACGGCAAGTGGATAGACGCCATAACTACGGCGAAGGCGCATATCGCCCAATTTGCGCCCAATCATTTTACAGCCTGGTGAGATCAACGCTTCAACGATGGCTGTTTCAACCGAGGAAAGTTGATCAACGGCGTGAACCTCTTTGTCGTCCTTTAACCCCATCAATTCGGCAATTTCAGTTTTTAAAACGACCCGATCGCCTGCTTGTAATTCAACTTCTTTCAATTGACGGCGAAGGGATTTGTCGCCGCGAAGAACATCAACCAATCGAACGCCTTCGCGTTTGAATTGTCCGACTTTGATAGCAAGTTGTCCGATCAGACCGCTGTTTTCAGGAACGGCCATTTCCGTGAAAAACTTCTTCTTTTGTCCACCACCCAACAAGTCTGCCATGCTGTCGCGTTCCGGCAAAAGTGGCCCTGCCATAAAGTAAAGATAAGCCATGCCGTAAATAACAAGGATGATTGCCAAAGGGGTGACTTCAAAGATTGAAAACCCCTTCATTCCCTGTGCCTGCGCCACACCATCCACCAACAGGTTTGTTGATGTCCCGATCAAGGTCAATGTTCCACCAAGTATGGCCGCATACGAAAGTGGGATCAGCATTTTACTGGCTTTGGTACCCAAAACGCGGGCCAATTGAACAAATACGGGGATCATTACAACGACAACCGGTGTGTTAGACACAATCGCTGAGGACAGCACCACAAACACCATCAAGGATGCCACAGCCAGTTTTGGCTGGGTGGCCGCACGTTTTTCGGCGAACTTTGTGAATACTTCTAGCGCGCCAGTGCGTACCAATGCCCCCATTACGATAAACATCGCCCCAATCGTCCATGGTGCGGGATTTGACAGCACATTTAGCGCGGTTTCATAAGGCAAAAAGCCAAAAATCAACATCGCAGCAGCGCCAGAAATAGCAACGACCTCGGCGGGATATTCTTCGCGTAAAAACAGGATGAACATGGTGGCGACGATTGCCAATGCGGCAAGGGCCTCAACTGTCGGGGAAAGGGATAAATTGATCATACTTAATCATACGCGACGGGTTTCCCCCATCGCAACCCGCCGTTTCATCCCTGCGCTTAATTGTGCCGAGCGCGCACCAAGAACAGGCCAATTAACATAAACCCAAGTGCCAACCAAACAAATGCGGAATAGCTTTCACCCAGAATGATCATTGCCCAAAAGACACCTGACACTGTAACGACGTAGGCCACTTGCGCGGCAAAGACACTGCCAGCGCGGCTGATTAACCAAACATAGGTTGCATAAACGACCGCGTGTAATACTGACGCTAAAACCAGCGCTCCATCAGCGATGCCGTAAGGTGGCAAAGGCGAAATCCAAACACCCGTCATCAGGGCCAAAGGCAAGCAAATGACCATACCAACTAGCGATGCACCCAGCAGTAATTCAATTGGCCCCGTACCAGCGGTGCCGTATTTTGCAACAATATTGCCCTCAAGCGCATAAAAAATTGGGCCAATGAAAGCCAAGGGTATAAAGATAGCCATAGATGGATCAGGCAAACTTGTATCCGGCAAAATCAACAGTAGCACACCGATTAAACCCGCTATCAACCCCATCAATCGCAGGGCTTGAAATTTTTCCAAACCCATCGCTAAGGCAATGGGATATGTCACCATGGGCACCGCAGATATGGCGATGGACAAAATGCCAGACGGCAAAAAAATGGCGGCCTGATAACCTGCGTAATTGGGTAAAATCGTGCCAATCAGGGCGATAAACACATAAAAGAACAGGGCCTGTGGATGGGTAGACAATGGGCGTTTGCGTAGGATTTGCACCGCGCCTAAAAACAACGCGCTTATGGCCAACTGCCAGAATATTAGCCCGAAATTTCGGTATCCAGCATCAACTGCTATTTTACCTAGCGGTTGCGTTGCCCCCCAACTGATCCCTGCCAAAAGCAAGATCAAAAAAGGGAAGAAGCGTTGCCGTGTCATACAGCATCAATCGGTGCAGGGCCTGCTGGAATAAGACGCCCCCCTTGGCGAACATGGGTGACACGGGTGGCTTTGCCTGTTTTGTCATCGGTTTCAACATATAGGCCAGAAACAGTACCGTCATTGGTGCAAGGCTGAAACCGCCCTTTCCCCATGCCAGTGACAAAACGACGAAGGGGTTCTTCTTTGTCCATGCCGATCACACTGTCATAGTTTCCGCACATCCCTGCGTCTGCCTGAAAGGCCGTACCACCAGGCATAACTTGAGCGTCACCAGTTGGAACATGTGTATGGCTACCGACAACGACACTGGCACGCCCATCACAGTAATGGCCCATGCCCATCTTTTCAGATGTCGCTTCACAGTGAATGTCCACCAATGAAGCCTGCACCAACCCACCACGCGGGTGCTTCTTTAACACCAGATCAATGGCGGAAAAAGGATCGTCAAATGCGCGTTTCATAAACACTTGGCCTAAAACCTGTGCCACAAGAACCTTGCGCCCACGCGTCGCTTCAAACACCCGCGATCCAGCACCGGGTGCAGACTTGGCAAAATTGATTGGGCGCACGATGCGTGGTTCTTTGTTTATATACGACAGCATATCGCGTTGATCGAAAGCGTGATCGCCTAAAGTAATGCAATCAGCCCCTGCCAATAAAATACCTTTGGCATGATCCGGGCTTAGCCCCGCGCCATTCGTGGCGTTTTCGCCGTTCACCACGACAAAATCCAATCCCCACTGCGCACGCAATTTTGGGAGCCATTCCGTTACAGCCGAACGCCCAGCGCGCCCAACAACATCACCTAGATAAAGTATTTTCATGGGCGCTAGTCCTAGGTGGCCCAACGCCCTTGCGCAAGCTTGAAAACCACAGCAGGGTTCATGAAAGAAAGAGGTGACATGTCGATACGTCTAAAAATTGCCGATTTTTTAATCCGCACCACGATGAAGCCCGTGTTGAAACGGCTAAACTCTCCTCGACTAATACGTTGGTGGTTTGAAAATATCGTCGGAGACCCCCTGCTCGCGCCCCGTGGTCTTTGGCAAAAACCTTTCGTATTTGAACATGCCGCAGGCAAGCTAAATGGACTTTGCGTTGGCACCAAAAGCCATCAGTCTGATGCCCCTGCGATCTTATATTTTTTTGGTGGTGGATTTATTTTTGGTTCCCCTAAAAGCTATCGCAAACTTGCGGCTCGATTGGCTGGCGGTATTGGTGCTACTGCCTATTTACCGGCTTATCGCCTTGCCCCCGAAAACCCATTTCCTGCGTGCCACGAGGATGCTCTTACCGCTTACAAAGCCCTTTTGGCCAAGGACATTCCGCCCGAACAGATCATTTTGGCTGGCGATTCAGCGGGCGGGAACATTGCCTTGGTGTTGATGGCGCATATTCTGAACAATGATCTTCCAAAACCTGCAGGATTAATCGCATTTTGTCCGGTTACCGATTTAACCGGCAGCTCACACTCAATGAGCGAGAATACGAAATCCGAGGCTTTCTTGCCAATCCAGCAATTCGGTCGGTTAAACGATTATTATCTTGGTGATCATCCCGCCACTGACCCAAGAGTATCGCCAGTTTTTGCCGATTTCCCCAATTGCCCGCCCGTTTTAATTCATTATTCCAGCCGTGAAATCCTGCGTGACGACGGTAAACGCATGGCAAAACACCTGCGTGATGAAGGCGCTCAAGTAACTGAAAAACAGTACCAAAACGCGCCGCACGTTTGGCACGCATTGGCTGGTTGGGTGCCAGAATCCACGCAGGCAGTTGAAGAAGCTATCGCATTTGGACGAAACCTTATGCGCCGCTAATTTCCTGCATTGCGGCTAAAAACTGTGCCACTTCACTTTCGGTATTGTAGTGACACATTGAAACACGAACACAGTTGTTTAGACCAAGCGGCGTTAGAATATTTCCCGAATAATGATCATCTTTGCGCGCATGTGTTCGGATGCCGCGCTCTCGCAGCGCCGTGACCAAGTCTGGCGCGCTCATGCCTTCTAAAGTGATCGAAACTAACCCTTCGCGCAGTGGGTTATCGATGCCACCTAAAATACCCACGCCCGGCATTTCCAATAATCCCTTTAGATTGCCGGTTCCATTGATCATAGCATGGCACAGATCGCGCTCATGTGCTTTGATCGCCACGCCCGCGGCCTCAATTCGTTCGCGTTTGTCTTTGCTGTCGCTGACCTTGGAACCTAACCAATCAAAATAGTTCACAACATCTGTGAAAGTTGCATAAGACCCTGTATCCCGTGTGCCCATTTCCCAGTTCTCAGATGGTCCACCAATCAATGAATTATGGGGCATCTTTGACAAGCGATCAGAAATCCACGCGACACCATACCCATGACGCGAAAACATTTTGTACGGCGAAACGACATAGCCATCGATATCATAGCTATCAATATCAATGCCGCCGTGGGCCGCGTGCTGAATGCCATCCACAATGATAATGCAATCCGGCGACTTGGCGCGAATTGCGCGTGAAATTGCGCCTACATCGACCCCCATCCCAGACACTGGTGACGTGTGCAGGATTGTGGCTACACGCGTATCTGCTGTTATATGCGGCATATAATCGGCGGCATCCACAGACAAGGTTTCATTATTATGGATAACAGCGACGTAATCTTTACCCGCAATTTCTGACCAGCGTTTGCAGGCACTGGATGACGCGGGGTGTTCTAGCGTGCTGCCTAAAACGTGCCCCCCTTTGGCCGTGCCCAGAATTGCCGTCGAAATCAAACGAAACAGTAATTCGGTTCCACTTTCGCCAACAAAAACTTGCCCGTCATGGGCGTTAAAAAACATCTTTGCGTCGGCCTTGGCCTGATTAATAATCCGGCCCAATTCATGACTGGCTGGATTATCACGCCCTTGATTATCTGGAATTGCTGCCATTTTCATGGAAGTCACAACCGCGGATTTCAAAGTTAATGCACCACCCGCATTTTCAAAAAACACCCGCGCGCCAGCATCTGGACATTCATCTACATGGGCAAATTTTGAACGTACGTCGTTGATTAGGTTTTTGTCATTGCCCAACATAAGATGGCATCCCTTTGAAATTTGTTCTTACACCTCCACTGAAACGGGGAATGGCGCGAAAGGTCAAGGTGCCTTGGGCGTTGCTTGTCGGCTTAAATCATTTTAGGGCTGTAGCCATGTCCCAAGTTATCCTTTTCAACAAACCCTTTGGCGTGCTTTCACAATTCACCGATAAGGGCACTCAAGGCAGTGAACGTGCAACATTGTCAAAATTCATCGACGTGCCAAATGTTTATGCTGCTGGCAGGTTGGATCGAGATAGCGAAGGATTGTTGGTATTAACTGATGACGGCAAACTTCAGGCCAAGATTGCGCATCCGAAAAACAAAATGCCAAAAACCTATTGGGTGCAAGTTGAGGGATCCCCAGATGATGTAGCCCTTGCCGCATTGCGATCAGGTGTTCAATTAAAGGATGGCCAGACCAAGCCCGCCATGATCAAACAAATTGATGAGCCCGCAGGATTGTGGCCAAGAACGCCACCAGTAAGATTTAGAAAATCCGTACCTGATTGTTGGTTGGAAATCACAATATCAGAGGGGCGCAATCGACAGGTTCGACGCATGACTGCTCATGTCGGTTTGCCAACTTTGCGTTTGATACGTGCCAGCGTCGGGCCTTGGACATTGGATGGGATTGAAACAGGAACGTGGAAGCGCGGATAATACACGGCCAAGGTTGGTATTTGACTAGAACCGCGTGATGCCCAATTCCGTGACCATCATATCAAGCGGTTGATCTGTTGGTTCAAGCGGTAGTTCATCCGCCTCTTGCCCAGCATAGGCAAAACCAATGGCAATTGTCGGGCGATTTGCACGAAGTAACTCTAGCGTGCGATCATAAAACCCACCGCCGTAACCCAATCGCCCGCCTTTAAGATCAAAAGCAACTAAAGGCACAACCACGACATCCGGCGTCATTGGTTGCGCGTCAGCAGGAATATGCGCACCAAACGCGCCTTCTGTCATTGTGCAATCTGCATACCAACGATGAAATTCTAAAGGCTGCCCCGCCGCCAAAATTACTGGTACGCCAACATCCCCTTGCCATTCTTTCATCACAGGAAGCGGCGAAACCTCTGTTCGAATGGGCATGTATCCGGCGATTGATTTGCCATGATAAGGCGATAAAGCCTCTTGTAAAAACTGCTGTGCTTGAGCGTCAGTTCCTTGGGCATGGGCCAGTTTACGACGTGCAAACGCCGCTTTGCGAGTTTCACTTTTGCGTTCAATAAGCGTGGTCAAAATAACATCACCGTTGCTAAACCTAAAAATACGAAAAACCCGACGACATCGGTTACTGTTGTCACAAATGCACCAGAGGCAAGTGCCGGATCAACCCCTGCTTTTTCAAGTCCAAGTGGCACCAAGACACCAGCCAAAGCAGCAACCCCAAGATTTAAAATCATCGCGATACCGATCACAATACCCAACATCGGCGTACCAAACCAAACAACACCGATTATTCCCATAACGATGGCAAAAACCCCGCCATTCACCAATCCCGCAAGAACCTCGCGCATCACAACACGGCTCGCATTTGCCGATGTCAAATCGCGGGTTGCTAAGGCACGTACCGCAACCGTCAAAGACTGCGTACCCGCATTGCCCCCCATGGATGCAACAATCGGCATAAGGACAGCCAACGCCACCAGTTGCGTGATTGTGCCTGCGAACATTGAAATGACCAAACTGGCCGCGATCGCTGTAACCAAGTTCACAAATAGCCAAGGGAAACGCGCCCACGCAATGGCAAGGGGACTGTCGGACAAGTTCTCATCGCCAACACCAGCCAGACGCAGAATGTCTTCTTGCGCCTCTTCATCCAATACCGCCATTGCATCATCGATTGTGATGACACCCACCAATCGATCGGTTTCATCCACAACAGGTGCAGATATTAGATGGTACTGGTTAAAGGCATAGGCGACATCTTCTTCGTCTTGATCCGCAGGAATAACACGAAAACTGTCTTCGACAATGTTAACCAAAGGCACTGAGCGGCGCGATGCCATTAGCTTGCCAAGCGTCACATAGCCTACAGGGTGGTATCGCGGATCGACCAATATCAAATGATAAAACTGTTCAGGCAGATCGTCGCGATTACGCAGAAAATCAATCGCCTGTCCTACGTCCCAATGTTCTGGTGCCACAACGACCTTGCGTTGCATCAATCGACCAGCAGAATCGTCGGGGTACGACATCGATTGTTCAACCGCTGCCCGATCGCCTTCATCCAAGGCCGCCATAACAGCCGCGGATTGAGCGCTGTCCATGTCTTCTAGCAGATCAACGACATCGTCTGTTTCAAGATCGCTAACTGCTTCGGCCACGATGTTTGAATCTAGGTGTTCAAGAACCTCTTCGCGCAAACCTTCGTTCAGTTCCGACAGAACCTCACCGTCCATTTTGCCAGCCCAAAGCTGTAACAAATCGACCCGCGCTGTGGCCGGGATCTGTTCCAAAAGATCGGCAATGTCGGCCGCGTGCAATTGATCCAATAAGGCCGCAAGTTGGCCCGCCGCGCCAGCCTCTACGGCCTCTAACACCGCGTTCACATCATCCGCCACCAACGCATAATCTGCGTCGTTGTTGGTTTCGCTTAGTTTGATCAGTTCGGCCATTATTCCACCCTTTTATATGGGGTATTTTGACACTCTATAAAGGAGTTCAAAATTGAACGACAGGCTTACAACAGATCAAATCCCAAATTTAAGCGCCCTTGACCCAATACCAGTCACGATCTAAGCCGACCGCATGACTAAGAAACCTGCCTTTCTAAAAAATTCATATCGTCGCTATTTGAAATAGCGGCCACGGTTTTCTTGCATTCTCGTCGCCTCAGGATACGGCACGAGATATCACAATCCCAATGCGGCCTTGTCCTTTATCCCAATAAATTATCCAAATACTGGACAAACTATGCCGAAATTCAAAATATCCACCCCCACGCACACCCATGTACCTGCCCTTTTGGAACAAATTCATGCGCTAGCGCAGCACCACAATGACGTGCCGCGAATTTCACAACATAAGCTTGCTGGGCTGATTGCACAGGATGAAATAAATCCACACATTTTGGTGGCGTGCTCACAAAAAGACCCTGCCCAAGTTTTTGGTTACTGCGCAATTGTGCCCTTAATCCGGCTGCAATTTTGCGAAAAGTTGATGGATATTCACCATCTTTTTGTTTCACCTGAACAGCGTGGTTTTGGCATTGGCCACGAACTAATCACGTCTGCTTTTGACCACGCAATAAATAACCGCGCCCAACATTTGACCGTCGGTACGACTGAGGAAAATCTTAAGGCACAAGCATTCTATCTGAGCCAAGGTTTTATGCGCATGGACAACAATCAAACGCGGTTTTCAAAACCGGTTCTGGCGTAAAAATGCCAAAGGCCTTTCACATACAGTTCTATTGAGTTAGACAGTAACGCTGACCATCAAAGACAGAGAAACGAGCCATGACGCACCAAATTCTTATCGGCCAAACACTCGGCTTTACAGCTGATCCATTCAGCACGCCGGTTGATAATGCCACCGATTTTCAATCAAATGGTGGCGTGGTTATTTCAGAAGGCAAAATTGCCGACATTGGTACAGCGGATCAAATGCGCTCTAAATATCCGCACGCCAGCGTCACGGATTATGGTCAAAAATTGATCACTGCTGGATTTGTTGATGCCCACGTGCATTACCCGCAAACCGCAATGATAGCGTCTTGGGGTAAGCGCCTGATTGATTGGTTGAATACTTATACATTCCCCGAAGAAATGCGTTTTGCGGATGATGATTACGCCAACGAGATCGCAAATCGGTACATGAATTTAGCAATTGCCCACGGCACCACGACGATGTGCAGCTTTGCCACCATTCATTCGCAAAGTGTTGATGCCTTTTTCACGGCCGCACAATCGCGCGGTATGCGGGCAATCACTGGCAAAACCTGTATGGATATAAATGCCCCAGACGGGCTACGCGATACCGCACAATCAGCCTATGACGACAGCCGCGCTTTGCTGGAACGATGGAACGGCGTGGATCGTTTAGAATATGCCATCACGCCCAGATTTTCACCCACATCCACACCGGATCAACTGGCGGCACTTGGTGCATTGTGGGCTGAAAATCCCAGTTGTTTGATGCAAACACATCTTTCCGAACAGGTTGAGGAAATTGAATGGGTCAAATCGCTCTATCCAACTGCGCGGGATTATCTTGACACATACGAGGCCCACGGGTTGTTAGGTGACCGCGGTCTATATGGGCACGCAATCCATCTGGAAGCCCGTGAAATTGATCGTTTGCAAGATGTAGGCGGCGCCTTGGTTCATTGCCCGACATCCAATGCCTTTATCGGGTCAGGCCTGTTTCAAATGGCTTCTCTTAAGGCAGCAAAACTGAACATCGGGCTGGCCACGGACACCGGCGGCGGATCGTCGTTTTCCATGCTACACACAATGGCCGCAGCCTATGAAATTGGGCAACTATCTGGCACCGCACTGCATCCTGCGCAACTATATTGGTTGGCAACAGCAGGATCAGCGAACGCCCTGCATCTAGGTGATAAAATTGGCAATTTACGTGTAGGTAACGAGGCCGACTTGGTGGTTCTTAATCTGGCCTCAACGCCCGCAATTGCCCAAAGATCAACCCGCGCCAATGATATTTGGGAGGCCCTGTTCCCCACTATCATGATGGGCGATGATCGCGCGATTTCAAACGTGTGGGTAAACGGCAAACACGTGCACAACAAATAGATCTATTCTAATTTGCGCTGATCTGATCAGCCTTTTGTGCCCTAAATCAAGCAGGCACGAACCATATTCTTGCGGTTGTGGCCCCGTTTTTGTTGGCCTTGGTGGTCATGGTGCCAATTTTGGTTTTAACGGGTGTTTTGTGAGGGAGGTATTTCGATCTGTTGCTGTGGTTCACGCAATGGATAAATGCGATTTAATCCAGCAATTCCCACCCATCCGGTTCAAAGCCGAATTTGACTGCAATTTCTGTGGCACGTTTTTCTTCGGCCCAGATGGCATCGGCATTTACATCGATTGGGCCAATTTGCGCCTCGACCGTTACCTCATCCGTATCAATGACGGTCTTAAAGCCAGCCTTCGTTAGGGCCGCTGCGCAGGCGGTGAATGGCCCATCTGTGTCGTCGGCTAAAAACAGAAAATTCACCATCGCGCGTTTGGGCACACCGGTCATTTTCGCCATATCCTTAAACGTCGCATTGGTGGCGGCGCGTTGGCCTTGGAAATCATGCTTCATGACATCAACCTTTGTGCCAATTGGTTTTGTCGTTCTACGACTTTGGGCAGATCGATCGTGGTGACGTGACCATCGCGAACGACTTGGCGCCCTTCAATGAACAGATCACGCACTTGGGTGGGCCCTGCCAACAGCAAAGCCACCGGATCCCAGTTTCCTGCCGCCTCAACGCCCGACATGTCCCAAATCGCCATGTCGGCCCGTTTGCCAACGGCGATTTGCCCAGTATCGTTGCGCCCCAATACACGCGCACCGCCACGTGTCGCAATTTCCAATGCTTCGCGCGCACTCATGGCATCAGCCCCGTTTTGAACGCGTTGCAATAGCATGGACTGCCGTGCCTCAAGAACCAAATTACCGGCGTC
>Ga0208971_1000552_pt1 | contig 26233 bp, 27 predicted proteins | sample AOAMet1_18_M0_10_2_FD_188229 | JGI IMG/M metagenome (GOLD analysis project Ga0208971, IMG submission 188229) | Ammonia-oxidizing marine microbial communities from Monterey Bay, California, USA - CAN11_18_M0_10 (SPAdes) | ecosystem: Environmental > Aquatic > Marine > Intertidal zone | place... | reverse complement strand
TTCAAATGCCTGTGCACCTGTTGCAGAAACGATTTGTACCTCTAGTTCGCGAGCATTCTCAAAAACATCAAAGTATGTAAATGCAATATCTGTCAAAGCAGCCGGATTTTCGCAAGTGAATGTGTATTCGGCATGAAATTCTGTATGACCAGCTTCGTCTGCATGTTCGTCGTCGTCGTGATGCTCTTCTGCATGTTCGTCATCATGGTCACCATCGTCATCTTTGTGGTTGTCATGATCTTCATCATGCTCATCATGCTCATCATGCTCATCATGCTCATCATGCTCATCATGCTCGCCTTCGCTTTCAAGTTCTGCGCTGGCTTCTATCACGGTACAGGCAGCGGCCGATGGAATAGCGAAAAGATCAAAAGGCTTAGCAAGCATGGCAACTGCCGCATCAATTGCCGCGTGATCAGTTTCACTTTGGGCCTCATATTCAAACCCGACGATATCCGCGCCAGGGGCGTGAAGTTCCATTGCAACCGAATTGCCATCAAAAGCAATGTTAAGTTCACCGACACCATGTTCATGGCTGTCTAGTTCACGGGTTTCTTCTGCAACAGCAGGAGAGGCCAATAGGGCCAACACAATAGGGAAGCATTTGTTCATAAGGGAGTTTCCGTTTCAGTTAGATGTTTATTCTTTGTATGTTGTTCAACAGTTCGCGCGCAAAGTTAACGAAAGACGGTTTTGCGTATTAAAGATGTTAAATTTTGCGTCGCTGGAAATGGCGCTTGATGATTTCAAAAAGTTCAGAGCAACGACAAGTCGCATAGCATTTGGAATGCGCATGGTATTTCCTTTGAGATTTGATATATTGTTACGTTATAACATAATAGTTGACAATGGAAATAATGACAACAGACCAAAATAATCATCCAGAGGATGAAATAATTGCCGTATCAAAATGTTGAGAAAGTGGTGGGCGACCCTGGAATCGAACCAGGCGTGCGTCTCCGCGAGGGAGTTACAGTCCCCTGCCACACCTTGCGGCCTGTCGCCCTAACCGAGGGCTGAGTACCAATACCATTGGGGGGCGTCAAGCGGGCATGTACTTGTTTTGGAATTTATTTTTGTATCTCTTTTTTGGCTGATTTTTAGATTTGTTCATCAGGTCTGGATGATTGCGCCTAAGGGGCGTAAAAGGTGCTGAATTGCACTGCATTTAGAAAGCTTGTGAAACCATGGCCACGAAAAAACCAACTTGGATTGTCGAAAAAGAACGCCAAAAACGTGCAGAGGATGCGCTAACAGTTTGGCTTTTTGGCATACACGCCGTGCGCGATGCACTTCTTAATCCAAAACGCGAGCTGTTAAAGCTGGTTGTGACCAAAAATGCCGCTGATCGTTTGGCAGATGCAATTGAGCAATCAGGTATAACGCCGGAAATTTGTGAACCTCGAAAGTTCTCAGCACCTCTTGATGCAGGTTCTGTTCACCAAGGTGCAGCACTTGAAGTGAAACCACTTAAATGGACGGATCTACAAAGTATTGCCATTGATGCAGGTCCTCATGGTCGTTTGCTTTTCTTGGATCGCGTGACCGACCCACATAACGTCGGTGCAATCCTGCGATCCGCCGAAGTTTTGGGTGCAGCAGCCGTGATTGCCACCAAACGCAATGCGGCACCTGAAACGGGTGCTTTGGCCAAAACGGCTTCAGGCGCCCTTGAACGTCAACCTTATGTGCGCATTCGAAATTTGGCGGATACAATGGAAGAAATGAAAGCTCTGGGTTACATTCTGTTGGGTCTAGATGGCGAGGCTGAGGATACAATGGAAACGGTGATTGCCTCGACTTTGGCGAATGGCCCGCGCCCCATTGCATTGGTTCTAGGTGCCGAAGGACCTGGATTACGTGACAAGACGAAAGCCACCTGTGATGCCCTCATGCGCATTGATAGTGCGGGGGCCTTTGGCTCGTTGAATGTTTCCAATGCGGCGGCTGTATCTCTTTATGCGAGTTTGCAGAATAAGTCGGTCTGATAATCGGCGTTTCCCCAACAAACCACACATTCCTTCACGTTTTTGCGATGCTACTGGCCGAATTGATTGGGCCATGACAGTTTGAGCGCAAATGAAACCGGAGGAAAATTATGAATTTATCTCGTCGTAAATTATTGCAACTGACTGTTGTGACACCTTTAGGCGGTATTTTGGCAAGCCCGATTTTGGCTGCTACGAAATCCAAATGGTTTGCCCCTGATGGTTTGGCAATTCGTGGGTACGATCCTGTTGCCTATTTCAAGGTCGCAGGGCCAGTAGAGGGAAGTGCAGAATTTTCGACAAATATGGGCGGCGTTACTTGGCAATTTTCCAGTGCTGAAAATCTTGATGATTTCATCGCCGATCCACTTGCATATATGCCTCAATTTGGGGGGTATTGTGCCTATGCTGTTTCCAAAGGCAGCACGGCATCAACGCAGCCAGATGCCTGGACGATTTGGAATGATCGCCTTTATCTAAATTACAACAAAACCGTGCGTGGTATTTGGAAACAAGACATTCCTGGGAATGTCGCAAAAGCCGAGGCCAATTGGCCCGCGGTATTAGGATGACGTTAACAATTGATCACAAAAGCGCGACATTTCCTTATTTTTATGGGCTGTCTGACTTAGGTTGAACGTGCAGACGCGAACTGGAACTGCGCGTTTGGATTACTGTCCCTCGTTCCAAAACTCACGCCCGAGGTTTCCCGCCTTGGGCGTCTTTGTTTTTTGTGAGGGATGCATGACCAAATTGGGTGTGCCTTCGGCCCACACTGGTTTCTGGTTCAGTGGGGCCAAGGGCGAATTTGCTATTTTAAGTTGGGGAAATAGTCTTCACAATCGCCGTCGCGATAAACGTCTGCTGTGCAACAATGTAAACCACCGCCAAATGCATAGGCATCGCGCAAATCTACTGGGATGACATTCATGCCAAGCTTGTCCATTTGTTCGGCTTGATAAACCTCTGACTTCTCAACGCAAACTGTTTTGGGGTCTAAAACCAGTACATTCATCGACAACCAAGTGGATGAATAACAAAGAGCAGGTGGCGCGTTGTGGGCTGGTTGTGCCGCGTCAACGATTTCCCATCCGTTGTCATTGAACATTTTACGTTGTTCATCGGGCAAACGACGTTGTGGGTTGTTCAGGATCAAACCGGGGCGCAAAGGCGTAAAGGTTGCGTCGATATGGATTGGGTAAGGATCACCTGGAAAGTTGACGGTGTGAACGCGGTGGTCAGGGAAGTGACGGCGCAGCCATTCGATGCCTTTTAGATTGGTGGTAAAGCCGTGCTGTACCACCAGATCGCGACCAAATCGCAAAACATCAGCCGCATCAAAAAGAGGCTCTTCTTCGGTCGTTACGAAGAATTTTTCCGCCGCCCATTTTAGGCGTTTCTCAACGCCAATTTTTTCGGACAGATAATCTGGGTGGTAATCTTCATTCGTAAGGCGTGGTTTTGGTGCGGCTTCGTGACGGAATTTTGTGTCTTCATTCCAATACTGCTGCATCAACGGGCGATAGCACAGATATTCAAACCAACGACACCTATAGGACATGGTTGCCTCTAGAATTTCGTGGCCAACGGTTAGCAAAACGTCGCGTGGCGGCATACAGCCAAATTGACTGTCCGTATGGAAATCCGGTGTCGTTGCCGGCAATGAAAAATCGGTTGGCGTCGGGCGGTCTACGCGCAGGCCACGTTTCGCCAACATGTCGGCAAAATTGTCGAGCAGTTCATTGGCGCGATCAATTGTTTCTTGCGGACGACGGCCCCATTGGCCACGCATGTCAGAATCCTCGGGCACTTTGGCGTCTAGGGCGGGTTCTTCTGGTGGAATATGGCAATCATCCGCGCGACCCACGATCACGTGGCGCAGGGTATCCCACTCATTCCAACTTTTGACTTCGGTTTTTTCTGGGGACCATACCATGACAGATTCCTTTATTTCAGTGCCGCGCGCACATGAAACCAAGTTGCCTGTAGGTGCAAGTATTTTTTAACGACTGGCTTTTTCAGCGATTCCTGATTGCCCTTGACGGGCCGCGAGATTTTCAAGCACATCGTTCAATTCTACGTCGCGCGACGCCAGCATCACCAATAGATGATAAAGAACATCGGCGGCCTCGTTTGTCATGGCGGCTTTGTCACCCTTTACGGCCTCAATAATTGCCTCAATCGACTCTTCGCCAAATTTTTCGGCGCATTTTTCGGGACCTTTTGCCAGTAATTGCGCGGTCCAACTGCTGGTTGGATCAGCCGTTTTGCGGGCAATTATTGTGGCAAAAAGTTCATCTAAAACGTTCATGACATCCTCATAGGGATACCGGCGGCGGCCATGTGATCCTTGGCTTCTTGAATTGTGTAATCGCCGAAGTGAAAAATTGACGCGGCAAGTACTGCTGATGCGCCGCCCTTTGTGACGCCTTCAACGAGGTGATCCAGATTACCAACACCACCAGATGCAATAACCGGTACGCTAACAGCATCTGAAATGGCGCGTGTCAAAGGCAAGTTGAACCCAGCCTTGGTACCATCACGGTCCATTGACGTGAGAAGAATTTCACCAGCGCCCTTGGAAACCACCAGCTTTGCAAATTCTATGGCATCAATCCCCGTGGCCTTGCGCCCGCCGTGTGTAAATATTTCCCATTTTCCGGGTGACACTGTTTTGGCGTCAATCGCTACAACCGTGCACTGACTGCCAAAACGATTGGCGCTGTCAGAAACGACGTCTGGGTTAGCAACGGCGGCTGAGTTAAAAGAGACTTTGTCCGCTCCAGCCAGCAACAAATTGCGCACATCATCAGCGGTGCGAACACCGCCGCCAATGGTAAGTGGCATAAAACATTGCTCGGCCGTACGCCGCGCCAAATCAAACATTGTGCCACGATTTTCGTGTGTCGCGTTAATATCGAGGAAACACAATTCATCCGCGCCAGCGGCGTCATAGGCACGTGCCGCATCCACTGGATCACCCGCATCGCGTAGGCCCACAAAATTCACGCCTTTGACGACGCGACCATCTTTGACATCCAGACAGGGAATGATCCGAGTTTTAAGCATTTGTTTGTCGCCTTTGAATATTCGCCTTGTCATAACGCCTTGGGCATCGACCCGCAATCCAAACCATGGATTTGGTGATTGCTACTTTTCCTCGTAGAATGAAGGCATTTGATCGAGTGAGGATGGATTTATGAAGTTGAAATTGGGAAATAAAGAATACAATCTCGTTTCGTTGCGAAGGGAATATTACAACAAGGCATCTCACAAAGCGGAAGAAAGCGACTACTTTAGTGTGTATGCTTGGGATTGTGAGAAGCAAGAGTACACCACAAAAAAGCCAGACCCCATTATTTCATTGGAATCGAACTTTTTAATCTATGCAGATGATTATCAAGGCAAACGGCCGGATCTTGTGTATGAGGTCATCCGAGAATTTACGCAAGAAACTGGGCTGGTGTCTGAAACAGCAGTGAACACAGAAATTCAAAAAAAGGTCGGTAAAGCAAAAGTTGAAATACCGGTTCAAAAAATTGTGGATGTCTTTGGCAAAAAATATTGTTTGAAGTGCAGCCTGAAGGCTAGATATTATCGGTATGCCTTATTTAGTGGGCCTGAAACGTGGTCCACTAACCTTATTTTGTCAGTTCCTCATGCCATTTCGATGATTGTTTGGCCTTTTGGCAAATGTATAGATGGTGAAAAATCCGAAGAATTCATAAAAGACAACGAAGTTAAGTTCTTGGACCGGAAAATTCCCGTGATCGTTGATCAGGAAAAAGGGCGCAAAATTTGCCGCAAAGGTAAGAAGCTAGATATTGCTTATTCTAAAGAACATATCAAACGTCTGAAAGATTTACTTGAACAAGAAAATAAAAACAAACGGGACGCCGAAGAGGCGTTAGCGGCCTTAAAGAAAAAATAGACCTTTGGATTAGCCGTTCAGTTCTTTAAGCGCATTCGTAAGATCGATTGCGCCATCATAAAGCGCACGGCCTGAAATTGCGCCATTTAGATCGGCACCACAGTCCCGCAGTGCAATCAAATCATCCATTGATGAAACGCCACCAGAGGCGATGACTGGAATAGAAACGGCATGGGCCAATGCGGCTGTGGCGTCGGTGTTTGGCCCTTGCATTGCACCATCACGGTTGATGTCGGTGTAAATGATTGCCGCGACTCCTGCGTCTTCAAAAGATTTTGCCAAATCGGTGACCATGATGTTGGTTTCTTCGGCCCAACCGCGTGTGGCCACGCGTCCGTCACGTGCATCTAGTCCAACAGCCACTTTACCAGGAAACGCACGAGCTGCTTCGCGCACAAGATCAGGGTCTTCTACGGCTACGGTTCCCAGGATAACGCGTGCCAAACCCTTATCCAGCCAACCTTCGATAGTTGCCATATCGCGGATGCCACCACCAAGTTGGGCAGGAACAGAACAGGTGGCCAAGATCGCCTCGACCGCTGCGCCATTGACAGGCGTTCCCGCAAATGCGCCGTTAAGGTCCACCAAATGCAACCACTCACAACCTGCATCCTGAAATGCCTTGGCTTGGGCTGCAGGATTGTCATTGAATACCGTCGCTTGATCCATTTCGCCCTTATAAAGGCGTACGCAGTTGCCATCTTTCAAATCGATTGCTGGATAAAGGATCATGATTGGGTCCGCCGTGGGCTGTAAAAGTTGCGGCTGTTTGCCATGAACAACGTAGGAATGCCAACTGGTTTTGTGGCACTTGCTTCGCGCAAGGTAATCCTTGAAACAAAATTCGAAAAATTACAGGGTTCAGATGAAATAGGAGGAACATGATGAAAATTCTTGCTTTGACGATGGCCATTTCGGCGACTTTGATCTTTCCTGCATTTGCGGGCGACGCGGTTGAGGGGCAGTGGCGCACGACGAAAGACGACAACGGAAATTCGGGGATCATTCAAGTTGCACCTTGTGGGGACAAAATATGTGGTACGTTGATTGCGTCTTTTGATGGAAACGGCGCGCCGATTGCTACTGATAATATTGGTAAAAAGATCATTTGGGACATGATAGCCCAAGGTGATGGTGCCTATAGTGGCGGCAAAATTTGGTCACCTGATCGCGACAAAACCTATAAATCAAAAATGCAACTGAACGGAAATAAACTGTCGGTAAAGGGATGTGTTCTGGTTGTTTGTCGTGATGGCGGAACGTGGACGCGCGTTAACTAGTGCTGTTTAGTTAACCTTCGCTGTAGGAAGTTTTTTGTGCGAAATATCAATTGTCGCCCCAAGCGCGTTGGCAAGTGATTGGAAACGGGCCTCGGCGACCTCGCCATAAAGATCAGCATATTTTGGATCAAGGATCAGCGTCAGCACCTTTTTCTTAGGTTGCCATTTTAACTGTGCCAGCGATTCTGGTGCAGCACCTGCCAACATCGAACCAAATCGCATGGCGCGCCCCAAAATAACCGCTTGGTTCAATTCCTGTTCGGTTAACATTTCGGCCAATGGTTCAAATTGGCCTGGTCTATTATTTTTGTAACGGTGCAATAGGGCAAATCCCAACGAAACACGTTCAAAATGCTTTAATCCCCCAAGGTTTGCCCTTGTCGCGTTTTCAAAACACACTTCGGCGCGGTAGTCCGGATGTGCCCGCCAAGAAACGTCATGCAAAAGGCACGCCGCCATAACAATTCGGCGGCGTTGATCGGACATTTTACCAAACAACGGCGTGATGAAATTAAACAGTTTTTTGCCAAAACCAGCTTGCCTTGCATTTTGGCGTTCATCAAAACGGCATGCCTCGATCAAAGGGTCACGTGCACGCAATTTTTGCGGCATTTGTTCGTAAAGCATACCTTCACGAATCCCATAACTGGAAATACTGATCTTTTTGGGCCCAAAAACTGACACCAACTGTTGTAAGACAAGGGCAGCCGTTGGCACTAAAGCCATACGTTCGGCACTTGTGCCGGTATTTTCACGTACTTTATCCATGTCATTTTCACGAACAAACTTAACGGTTTTACTTACCGAACTGGGTGTCATCTCGTATTCATGCAAAACATGCATTGGATATTCGCGCCGTTCCATATCTACGCGCGCAATTGCCCGCCACGAGCCACCCACCAAATACAAACGTTGATGTTGAGTGCCGATGTTTTCGGCCAGCCCATTGATGACGGATTTTATGTGCGTCTTTAATCCTTTTTGGCCACCTGAAATACCACTCAATTTAAGGGGGCCAAGGGGGGAGGTAACGCGCGCGCCTACTTTGCCGTTCTTCACAATGGCAAGTTCCATGGAGGAACCGCCAATATCACATACAAGTCCGTCGGCCTCGGGCCAGCCGAGTAAAACACCTTGTGCAGACAGACGCGCTTCTTCTTTACCGTCGATTTTCCATATTTTCAGACCTGTTTGTGCCTTCACTTCGCTTATGAATTCTTGACCATCTGTCGCTTCGCGAACAGCGGCCGTGGCAATAGCTGTCAAAGGGCCTGTTCCCATGGATTCTGCTAACAAAACAAAACGTTTAATGGCTGCAAGTGCGCGTTTTCGACCACTTGGGTTAAGGCGGCCAGTTTCGGCCATGTTCGCACCTAACCCGCACAAAATCTTTTCGTTGAAGAAATAAGCCGGGGAACGCGCGGCACCGTCAAACACTACTAACCTTACAGAGTTTGATCCCACATCAACAACGCCAACACGGCTGAGTGCGCGACTGGATGGGTCATCAAACAATGGGCGGCCGAAGGGCCCCCAATCCTCAATCGTGTTGTCTGATACGGCGTCCATTTAAGGCCCCTTTAGTGTTTTTTCGTAGTCTTCGACGTAAAATACATGCGTCAATCTTTGGAGTGCGCCAGTTTAGGCACATCCGCCGCGCCGGCGGTTCCGCGCCCAGAAAGTGATGGGTTTTCCATGAAAAATCTGTGGCAATTAAACTGTTGCCTGTCTGTGAAATCAGATTGTCTTTCAAAATCACCCATGGCGTTCATCACCCAGCTTTGGGATTGATCAGCAAGGTTGGCGGCCATGATTTGGCTGACAATTTGGGCCTTCACTGTGGCGTTCTTGATTTCAACCAGCGTTTCAACCCGCCGCGACAGGTTTCGCCCCATCCAATCGGCGGATGAGATGTATACTTTCGCTTTCTTCGAGGGTAATCCGCCACCGTTGGAAAAGCAGACCAATCGGGAGTGTTCCAAAAATCGACCGACGATGGATTTAACGCGAATGTTTTCGGAAAGGCCCTTGATACCTGGCCTTAGGCCACAAATGCCACGGACCACCAATTCAATTTTGACGCCTTCCTGAGAGGCCTCGTAAAGGGCGTCGATAATATCTGGTTCAATCAGAGAGTTAAGCTTGGCCCAAATTTCAGCAGGCTTTCCCTTACGAGCGTATTCAATTTCCGCCTTTATGTTTTTTAGAAGTGTCGATTTTAAGTTCACTGGTGAAATGGCAAGGTTTTCCAAACCCTCAAGCGGCGCGTAGCCGCCGATGTAGTTGAAAACCTTGGTTGCATCGCGCCCTAAGGCGGCATCACAGGTGAAAAAACTAACGTCGGTATAAAACTTGGCCGTTATCGGGTGATAATTGCCGGTGCCAAAATGCGTGTAAGTGACCAGTTTTTTACCTTCACGGCGCACAACAATCGAAATTTTTGCGTGTGTTTTATAGTTCAGAAACCCATAGACAACATGCGCACCAGAGCGTTCCAAACGGCGTGACTGGCGAATATTTGCGGCCTCATCAAAGCGGGCCTTTAGTTCAACCAGCGCAGTTACGGATTTACCCGCTTCTGCCGCATCACAAAGGGCTGTTACAATCGGGCTTTCGCTTGAGGTGCGATAGAGCGTTTGTTTGATAGCAACCACGTTTGGATCACGGGCGGCTTGATCCAAGAAACGCACCACCATGTCAAATGTTTCATAAGGATGGTGCAGCAACATGTCTTTTTGTTTGATGGCAGAAAACATATCGCCGTCGTGATCTTGAACACGTTCCGGAACACGGGGGGTGAATTTTGGCCACAGCAAATCGCTGCGATCCTCAATCACCAGTTCGGCCAGATCCGCAAGACCAATAAGACCTTTGATTTCGACAACTTCGTCTTCGCTAACGTGTAAGTTTTCAACGATAACACGGCGCAAGTCACTTGGCGCACCAGAGGAAATTTTAAGACGGATCACTTCGCCACGACGCCGTCGTTTAAGGGCCGTTTCAAATTCTCGAACAAGGTCTTCGGCTTCTTCTTCGACCTCAAGGTCGCTGTCGCGTAATACCAAAAACGCACAGTGCGAACGAATTTCATAGCCTGCAAAAAGGGCAGGGACATTAAGTAAAAGCAAATCTTCTAAGGGCAAGAAACGAATTTCATCACCTGAATTTGGGAGGCGTACAAAACGTTCGATTTGGTTTGGCACAGGCAATAGTGCCTGAAGAATGCGCCCATCGGCCTTGCGCTTAAGTTTGAGTGCCAGCGAAAATCCACCGTTTTGCAGAAACGGAAATGGGTGGGCTGGATCGATGGCTAGTGGTGAAACAATCGGAAATACTTGCTCGATGAAAAATGCGCGTAACCATTTCACGTCAGCGTCGGTCAGGTTTTTGTGATCGAGAATTTTAATCCCCGCCTCAGACAATAAACCCTGAAGTTCTTGACGTACCTCTTGCTGACTTGCCAGTAATTCGCGCGCGTTTACATTGATTTTTGAAAGTTGCTCTGCTGGGGTCATCCCATCGGCGGCAGGGTTGGTATTTCCAGCCCGAGCAAGTTCACGCAAACCTGCCACGCGCACTGTGTAAAACTCATCCAAATTGCTGGCGGAAATCGACAGAAATTTCACACGTTCCAACAATGGTACCCTTGGGTTTTTTGCTTCTTCAAGAACACGCCAGTTAAACGAGAGCCAACTTAATTCGCGATTCATGAACCGTTTTGATCCCGCAAACTCTGATGCATCCAACACCGTTGGCACGGGTGTTGGTGTTTCAAGGAAGTTGGTCGTCGCCAAAACTGAGGGGGCAGCTATGTTCACACGGGTTCTTTCGTTTGTGCTTTTGTGTGATTATTGCGCTTCTGGGGCCAATTTGTCCAGAACTTCGCTTGCCAATTCAATCGAGAGCTTGCGTTTTTGCGACAGGGCAAGACGGTCCATCTCATCAACAATTTCACGCGCTGCAGACAAAGAACGCGTCATCCGTTTCAGCATATAAGTCAAAAGTTTGGGTGTCGCAGACAGTTGGTGATCATCAAAATGCTTCATCAAAACGGCCTGTAATAGCCCCTCATCCGGTGCCAATAGGGCCGCCTGAGGTGTGGCCAACATGCGGCTGTTTAGATCAGCAAGTTTTAGCCCCCACTGACTGGGCGGCGTTTTCGCTGTCACCATCAAGTACCCACCAGATGCCAGAACTAAATTATGCAGATGGAACAATCCAGTTTCGGCGGCCATTTCCAAAGGTTGATCCGCGTCTTCGACAATAATTGAGGAACCATCAAGTTCCTCCATCATAAGTAAGGGAACTTCGGTAGCCGGCACAATCCGTGCCCCCACTTCGTCAGCCCAAATTTGGGCCAGATGAGATTTTCCAGAGCCGGCAGCGCCGGTTAAAATCACCTTGCGCTCCGGCCAGTCACGCCAACCTTCTAACATCGCCACGGCATGCTGGTTCGATGGCGAAATGAAAAAATCGGCGCGCCCAAGTGCTTGCTTAACAGGCAAGTCAAAGATTAGTTGTTCGGCCACTGATTAGTCTTGCGTATCTGATCCGGGGCCTTGGTAGAGCAGGCCGGATTTATATTGAACGATGGCAAATCGAATGATCACGCCCAAAGACGCCGCCAAAGGAACCGCAACCAACAAGCCAACGAAACCAAACAAAAGGCCGAAAACCGATAGCGCGAAAAGCAACCACACTGGATGGAGGCCAACACTTTCGCCAACCAGTTTTGGTGTCAAAATATTGCCTTCAACAAACTGACCGACGGCAAAGATAACGACGACGATGCCGATCATTAACCAATTTCCCCAGAATTGAAACAAGGCCAAACCAATGGCCAAGACACCGCCAAACAGTGCGCCAATATAGGGGATAAAGGAAATCAAACCAGCGACGAAACCAACGACAAGGCCAAATTGTAGACCGGCCAACATTAAGGCCGCTGCATAATAGGCGCCTTGAATGGCACAAACTGTTCCTTGACCACGAATGAAAGACGCAAGTGTTCTGTCAATTTCGCGGGCCAGTTGTCGTATCACGTCGCGATGTTCGCGTGGCATCAGGTCGTCGATTTTGGCAACCATATTGTCCCAATCAAGCAACAGGTAAAAGGCAACAACTGGAACAATAACTACTAATACCAATATGTTAAGAAGTGACACTGCAGAAGTGACCAACCCATTCAACAGATCGCCTCCTTTGGCGCGAATAGTTTCGCCAAGCGATTGCAGCGATTGGCGCAGCGTACTTTCAGCATCCATAAGGGACGGAAATTTTTCGGTCAGAAATTTTTGTAGATCACTAAACGCCTGTGGCGCAAATTCAACCAAGGCAACGGACTGGCGAACCAATGTTGGTACCACAAGCAGTGCCATTACGATGAACACCAATATGGCAAGCAATGTAATCAACGTGGTCGCAATTGTCCGAGACAATCCCATACGCTCCAGGCGATCCGCAATCGGATCAAGACAATACGCAATTGCACCGCCTAAAAGGAACGGCATGATCACATCACCAAGGACCCACAAAATGCCAAGAATGACGGCAACGACGATGCCCCAATATTTAGCTTGTTGTTGAACAGGTAAGCCCATTTTCATCCTCGATTTATGTTTGGCGCGATTGTCGCCTATGTACCTTGATGGTGCAAGGCCTAAGCCGAAACTGAAATTACCAAGAATTGGGTGCTTTGCCTTGTTTCACTTGGCCCCTTGGCATAGATGTTGCGCAACGAAACGCCATATGGGGCCAATTTATGCGACTAAGCCGTTACTTCCTGCCTGTTTTGAAAGAAAATCCCGCTGACGCACAGATCGTCAGCCATCGTTTGATGTTGCGTGCTGGTATGATTAAGCAAGCAAGTGCAGGTATTTACAGCTGGTTGCCGCTGGGCCTCAAGGTTTTGCGAAATATTGAGCGCATCGTTCACGAAGAACAAGCCAAAGCGGGACATATTCCGGTTTTGATGCCCACAGTTCAATCGGCAGATTTGTGGCGTGAAAGTGGGCGTTATGATGACTACGGCGAGGAGATGCTGCGGATTTCGGATCGCCACGGTCATGACATGCTGTATGGCCCAACGAATGAAGAACAAATCACGGATATTTTCCGCGCGCATGTTCATTCTTACAAAGATTTGCCACTCACGCTGTATCAAATTCAGTGGAAATTCCGCGATGAACGTCGCCCTCGTTTTGGTGTGATGCGTGGCCGCGAATTTTTGATGAAAGATGGTTATAATTTTGACATTGATTATGACAGTGCGATGCACGCTTATAATCGCCACATGGTTGCCTATCTGCGTACCTACGAACGTATGGGTCTGAAAGCGATCCCAATGCGCGCGGATTCAGGACCCATCGGTGGTGAAGATACTCACGAGTTTTTGGTGTTGGCTGACACCGGCGAAAGCGAAGTGTTTTATGACAGCGACATTCTTGATTTGAATTTTGGGGATCGCGTCGTTGATTTTGATGATGTTTCAGCCTGTGCTGAAGTGGTCACTGAATGGACAACGCCGTACGCGCGTACTGATGAAACCCATGACGAAGCCCTGTATAACGATATTCCAGAAGCCCGTCGTAAATCATCGCGCGGCATTGAAGTCGGCCAAATTTTTTATTTTGGTACTAAATATTCAGACTCTATGGGGGCTTCTGTTGTCGATGGCGAACAAAACAAAGTGCCTGTTCACATGGGCAGCCACGGCATTGGCGTTTCAAGGTTGCTTGGTGCAATCATTGAGGCCAGCCACGATGACAACGGCATCATTTGGCCAGAAGGTGTTACGCCTTTCCACTGCGGAATTGTGAACCTTCGTCAAGGTGATGAGGCCACGGATGGCGCATGCGGCGCATTGTACGAGGCGTTAACGGCAGCGGGTCTTGAACCACTTTATGATGACCGCAATGAGCGGGCAGGCGCCAAGTTCGCAACTATGGATTTGATTGGTTTGCCTTGGCGTATTACTGTTGGCCCACGCGGATTGAAAAATGGTGTCGTTGAATTAACGTCTCGCCGTACTGGCGAAAGCCAAGAATTATCGATCGAAGCCGCAGTTGAAGCGGTGGTGAAGGTCTATGAAAACCACTAGCGCTTTTTTTCGCGTGGCTTTCTAAGAATTGAGAGGCTTCGCCTCGCTGGTTAGATTGCGTTGCCGCTTTTCAGCAGCAACGCGTTGGACCGCTTGGGTGGTGTTGAGACAAAGGGGCTGAATGTGATTGTTCGAATGCTGACGTTAAGCGGTGGAATGCTTGGAGCAGCTGGGCTTTCGCAGTTTCCAGAATTCACGCAGCAATATACGCAACGTTTGGCGGGTGCCGTTGGCGAACTTTCAATTGTGGTTGAGGATTTTGATCGCTCGGCCAGTAATGCTGGCTTGAGCCGAGATGAAGCACTTGAGACCCTGACCGGTACAGAGTTCCTGATTAATCGTCGACAGGATATGACGCGCTCGTTTACTCGCTTTGAAAATCTAAGTGCCGAACTGGTCATACTTAGGGACGCAGGCCCTTTTGGGCGTTTGATGAATTTTCCCCGTCTTCGTGATGGTGACGTCGCTGTAGCGGCGTATTCTGATTATAAACCCGCGCTGCCATTGACCTTTGAAGGGGCAAGTTTTGCCGCCATTGGTTTTGTTGCAAGTTGGTTTGCATTCGGTGGCATATTTGCCATTTTCGGGCGATTGTTTCGCCGTAAATCAAAACCTCAAAAAATTTCAGCCAAAGTTCGGGAATTTCCCGACATACGGCCTTAAAGATGGAAGACTGACCTGATGGCAACTTCTCCTGCCCCGTTTTCGCGATTTGAATGGATGATTGCGTGGCGTTATTTACGTGCACGTCGTTCCGAAGGTGGAATTTCGGTCATGACGTGGATCAGTCTAATCGGCATTGCCTTGGCCGTATTTGCGCTGATTGCTACCTTGGCTGTTCGCTCTGGCTTTCGCAGTGAATTTGTTGACACGATTTTAGGGGCCAATGCGCATGTCGCCGTTTATTCGCCATTACGGGTGGATGAATTTGGAAAAACAACACGCCTGATTGCGGATTATGATGAAATGGCTGAACGGGTTCGCGCTGTTGATGGTGTCGTTCGGGTAGCGCCAATTTTAAAGGGCGAAGTTCTTGTCAGTCTGCGCAATCGGAGTGCAGGCGTTCAGATTTACGGCATGTCGCCCAATGATTTGCTTAGTCTGCCAGGTATGGTGAACAGCGATCAAGCCATCGGCGACATTAATCGATTTGGCGAAGGACTGGCAATTGGGTCAGGTGTTGCACGACAGCTGGGCGCAGGGCTGGGGGATCGCATCAAAATTCTGTCACCCGACGGCGTGAAAACCGCCTTTGGTACCAGCCCGCGGGTGAAAACCTATGAAATTACCTATATTTTTTCGCTTGGCCGCTATGACATTGATCGAGTCCGCATCTATATGCCTTTGACTGAGGCGCAAAGCTTTTTCAATGCCGAGGAACGCGTTGAAGAATTAGAAGTGATGGTTGACCGGCCTGAATTAATTGAACAATACGAATTACCAATTCTCAGAGCCGCCGGCACTGATGCCATTCTTTGGACTTGGCAAGACAGCTCTGGTTCCTTTTTACGTGCGCTAGAAGTTGAGGATAATGTGATGTTTATTATTCTTTCGATCCTTGTTTTGATTGCCACGATGAATATTGTTTCTGGCCTGATTATGTTGGTGAAAAACAAAGGACGCGACATAGGGATATTGCGCACCATTGGACTGTCAGAAGGTTCAATTTTGCGCGTGTTTTTTATATGCGGTGCTTCGGTTGGCGTTGTTGGCACGTTGCTTGGAACCGTTTTGGGGTGCTTGTTTGCTCTTTATATTGACCCGATATTTGGTTTGGTTAACTCAATTGGAGAAGGCGGCATTTGGGATGCATCTATTCGTGGCCTATACCATTTGCCCGCAAAACTAGAAGTTGCGGATGTTATTACAGCGGTTAGTCTTTCGCTTGGTCTATCGTTCATCGTGACCATTTTCCCCGCCCGACGCGCGGCACGAATGAACCCAGTAGAGGCGCTGCGATATGAGTGATGATGTGTTAATCTTAAAGGGCATATCAAAGGCCTATCACAAAGGTAAAGAAAGCCAAATCAAGGTGCTGGATGATGCCTCGGTTACTGTTGGTCGAGGTGAATTGGTGGCATTGGTTGCGCCATCGGGTGCTGGGAAATCAACGTTGTTGCATATTGCAGGCCTGCTCGACACGCCTGACAGTGGGCGCGTGACCATTAAAGGACAGGATTATTCAGACAAAAGTGACCGTCGTCGCACAGCTGCACGACGTCAAGATGTTGGGTTCATCTACCAGTTTCATCATTTGCTTGCTGAATTCACGGCACTGGAAAACATTGTGCTTCCACAATTGGCAAATGGCGTTTCACGCAACGAAGCCGATGAATATGCGCGGCATTTGCTTGGCGAGGTTGGTCTTGCGTCACGGGCGGATCACCGGCCTGCTGAAATGTCTGGTGGTGAACAGCAAAGGGTGGCCTTCTGTCGTGCCTTGGCAAACCGGCCCGCACTTTTGTTGGCTGATGAACCAACAGGTAATCTTGATCCATCCACTTCTGATCAAGTTTTTGAGGCATTGATGACACTTGTTCGAGGTTCTGGGCTTTCAGCACTGATTGCCACGCATAATCCTGAACTGGCTGCACGAATGGACCGGACATTGCATTTGGAAAATGGTCGATTGGTGTAGATCGAACCAGCAATTTCAATATTGATTTTTGTTTCAAGATTGCTATGCACACATCCAATTGCTTGTCTCAAAGGAAATCCAATGGAAATCAGTCTCGCCAGCATTTTTGATCAATCTCGCGCCGCGTTAATCACGCATGGTGCTGCACCTTGGGTTGCCGATACAGTTGCACAAGCCGTTCGTCGGGCCGAGGCCACGGGAAACAAAATCTGTGGTCTTTATTATCTGGAAAGCTATTGTCAGCAATTGGTAACGGGGCGAGTTTCAGGCACGGTGGAACCTGTAGTTTCTCAACCTAAAGATGGCGTTGTTAAGGTCGATGCAGGATTTGGTTTTGCACAAGCTGGTTTTACGCGCGGATTGCCAAAGGCAGTTGAAGTTGCACGTAAGAATGGCATTTGTTTGCTGGCTGTTGGCCAAGCGCATACTTGCACCAGCCTTGGTTTCTTTACCGAACAAATTGCCGCCGAGGGGTTGATTGGATTGGGCGTGACGAACGCATCATCTATCGTTTCCGCCCCAGGTGGTAAGGATCGCATTTTGGGCACAAACCCAATGTCCTTTGCTGTTCCAGACGCATCTGGTGGCGTAGCAATGAAATTTGATTTTTCAACGTCTGCTGTTGCTTTGGGTAAAATCACAATGGCCAAGGCCGCGGGGCAAAAAATTCCGCTGGGTTGGGCCGTTGATAAAGATGGAAACCCAACAGATGATCCAGCCGCCGCAATTGAAGGCGCGCTGGTTTCTGCCGGTGGATACAAAGGATGGGGTTTGGGCCTCATGGTTGAAATTCTGGCGGCTGGTTTAACTGGTTCTGTGAATTCGCTTGATGTGGCGGGATTGAAATTACCGGACGGCAAACCACATGATTTGGGGCAGACATATATTCTTATCGATCCTGGTTTTCAGGCAGCGTTTCAAGACCGATTAAAGCGGGTTTTTGATGCGGTAGAAGCCGACGAGGGTGCACGAATTCCAGGGGCTTCGGATACATCAATGGATCCTGTTGATGTTGATAGGGCCATGGTCGAAAAACTGGCCGCTTTGGCAGGTTCTTAACCGCGTTGGGTGATGAAAACACCTAATGCCATAACTGCAATGCCAGTTGCGCGTGTCCATGTAATGGGATCAACACGCGCGCCCATCAAACCAAAATGATCAATTGCTGCAGCCGAAATCATTTGACCAAGCAGAACAAAAAACACCGCATTGCCCACGCCAAATTTGGGGGCAATGCTGGTGATTGCAAGCACGTAAAATGCAATAAGAATTCCTGCAAAAAACAGCGCAACCGGTGCCGCTTGCCACATGCCTTTTGATGGAACACCGCTTAACAACATCGTACCAAATGCGGTGATAAATGCCATGGCGAACAAAACACTGGCCGCGGCGGCCGGGTTTGCCAATCGTTGCCCCAACCCAGCATTCATTGCGGCCATGATTGGCACGGCAATGCCCACCGCCAGCATGATTGCGGCGTATTTTGCGGTGGTTGTGGTTAGATCCATTATCGCCCTTTAAACGTCCAGTTCTTCTACGAATTTCGCGTTTTCTTGAATGTATTCAAATCGTTTCTCAGGTTTTTTGCCCATTAAACGTTCCACCAAATCGCCGGTTTCGCCCGGTTCATCCTCATCAATCGTGACGCGGATAAGTTTGCGGGTCAGCGGGTTCATTGTGGTGTCTTTCAGATCTTTCGCGTCCATCTCGCCAAGACCCTTAAATCGAGACACATCAATTTTACCTTTTCCACCCAACCCTTTTTCAAAATGATTGTTCTTTTCAATTTCGTCCAAACAATAAACTCGTTTTGCTCCTTGCGTCAGGCGAAACAACGGTGGGCAAGCCAGATAAAGGTGGCCGTTATCGATCATCGGCCGCATTTGTGTGTAAAAGAACGTCATCAAAAGGGCCGCAATATGCGCCCCGTCAACATCCGCATCGGTCATGATGATAATCTTGTCATAACGTAAATCGTCGACGTTGAACTTCGTGCCTAAACCCACACCCAAAGCTTGGCATAAGTCGTTGATTTCGGCGTTTTGTCCCATCTTGGAACTGGCGGCACCCAAGACGTTCAGAATTTTACCGCGTAATGGAAGCAAAGCCTGCGTTTTACGATCCCGCGCCATTTTGGCTGAACCACCCGCAGAGTCGCCCTCTACGATAAACAGTTCAGTACCTTCGCGGTTTGAATTTGAGCAATCGGTTAGTTTGCCCGGAAGGCGCAGCTTCTTCGTTGCTGATTTGCGCGCGGTTTCTTTTTCCATTTTTCGGCGCAGACGTTCTTCTGAACGCAACACAAGGAAATCTAGAATCGCGCCGGCTGATTTTGTATCCGCCGCCAACCAGTTATCAAAATGGTCACGCACTGAATTTTCGACCAAACGCTGTGCTTCAACCGTGGCAAGGCGGTCCTTAGTTTGTCCAACAAATTCTGGTTCACTGATAAAACAACTAACAAGCGCTGATCCGCCCGTTGTTAAATCTTCGCGCGTGATTTGAGTGGCCTTTTTGTTATTGATTAATTCGCCGTAGGCTTTGATGCCTTTTAGAACGGCGGCCCAAAAACCGCTTTCATGGGTGCCGCCTTCGGGCGTGGGAACGGTATTACAATAGGATTGAATGAAGCCATCTCGGCTTGGCGTCCAATTGATCGCCCATTCAACTTTGCCTGGAACACCGAATTTTTCTTGAAAATCCACGGTGCCCGCGAATGGTTTTTCGGCATACGTCGTTGCCGTGCCTAGTGTTTCATTCAAATAGTCTGAAAGGCCACCTGGAAAGTGGAATGTTGCCTCAGTTGGGGTGGTGCCATCGTCAATTTCAGATTTCCACCGAATTTCCACACCGGAAAACAGATACGCCTTTGAGCGGATGGATTTGAACAAACGAGCGGGTTTGAAGCGGTGATGCCCAAAAATTTGTTCATCCGCACGAAAAGTAACGGATGTGCCGCGACGATTTGGGGCGGCACCGACTTTCTCAACTGGTCCCTGAGGAATACCGCGGGAAAAACGTTGCTCATAAAGTTCTTTGTTCCGTGCGACTTGAACAACCATGCTGTCTGAAAGTGCATTCACCACCGAGGCACCAACGCCGTGCAAGCCACCAGATGTTTGGTAGGCCTTGCCCGAAAACTTACCGCCAGCATGCAGTGTGCAAAGGATCACTTCTAAGGCAGATTTATCAGGAAACTTTGGGTGCGGGTCGATCGGAATGCCGCGCCCGTTGTCGCGAATTGTAACTGCATAATCAGCGTGCAGTTCAACCTCAATGCGGTTTGCATGTCCTGCAACCGCTTCATCCATAGAGTTGTCGAGAACTTCGGCAACCAAGTGATGCAATGCGCGTTCATCCGTGCCGCCGATATACATGCCGGGGCGTAGACGCACAGGTTCCAAACCCTCAAGAACCTCGATGGAAGAAGCATCATAAGTTGGGTCGTCTTTGGGCGTGGTCAGTAGATCGTTTGCCATTGGGCTGCTCTGTATTTTTGGAATTGTTGTCTTATTTTGACAGGCGCGGCGACCATGCGCAACGTCGCATTTCAGTGTTCGGTGCGTGAAGTCAAAAAGGACTGATAGAGAACAGCCCTTTTCGCAGTTTGTTTCTACAAAATGCCTTGAACGATGATCATCACAACCAGCGCAACGATCCAAAATCCGGCATTCACATTACGTACATAGCTGGTTTGTTTGGCGAATGTGCCGCCAGAATAGGCCAGAACAGTGAAAGCAACCGTGCCTAGTATTACAGTCAACAAGGCGTCATTGGCGGCGGTCACGGCAACAAACCATGACATCAGCAATAATCCTAAAAGCTGTAAGATCATGGCAAGGGCAGGCATTTCGCTGGCACTGCCCAGATTTAGGCCCAAACCTTCGGCCCATTTTTTACCAAATAGTTTTTCAGAATACCAAAGCCAACCCACTAGGAAAGAAGCAACTGCCCCGACGATTACTGCAAGCCAACTGATATTTGTTGTGATTTCTTCCATTTTGATACTCCCTCTGATTTGGTTGCCCTTGTCGGGCAACCTTGGTGAGATTCTGACAGAAGTTTACGCCAATTTATACAATAAATTGGCGTATTAAGCGATGCTTTGTTCTCAGTGACTTAGATCGCGCCGATTAACAGCTTATTTGATAGCGCCTTCGAATTCACGCCATTCGCCTTTGCTCATGCCGGAATTTTCTTGTGTAACGGCTTCGCCCTTTAACATCCGACGTACGCAATCCAGCGCTGTTGCTGACAGTTGTGCGCCGCCCAAACGATAATCTTCAAACGCGCGATAGGCGAAAGGAACCCAATCGGCGACGATTTTGCAAATCTCATCCGCATAGACGCGAATTTCATATTGGGCATGGGCATCAGCCCGCAGACGCAAGAAATGGAACAGATTGTGTAAATCAACCTTCCAATACCATTGCGTATAGATGTTGGCAGGTAAATTCATGCGCGCCAATTCCCGTGCAAGGCCATTTTGCCCCTCATCAGAAATCATCGACTCATAATTGTCATAGCTGCGTTCGGAATCTGTTTTCAAGATATCCAAAACGCGGGCGGCTTCTTCGCCTTCAAGAACTTGACCGCGGCCCTGATTGTTTATCACGGATTGCGCGTTGATGTGTTCGGGAGCTGGAATGTAAAATTCGCGATCCAGGATGGAATAGCGCGCGGAATACTCATTCACGTTGGCTGTCCGGTGGCGAATCCACTGACGGGCTACAAAAACTGGCAGTTTCACATGCAGTTTGATTTCGCACATTTCAAAGGGCGTTGAATGCCAGTGACGCATCAAATAGCGGATCAAGCCCTCGTCGTTTTGAACAGACTTTGTACCTTTGCCATATGAAACGCGGGCTGCTTGTGTGATGGCGTTATCGTCACCCATATAATCAATCACACGGATAAAACCGTGATCTAAAACTGGATAGGCCGTATAAAGATGATCTTCCATGCCTTGCACGGTTGCGCGGCGGGTTTGGTTGGTTTGCGACCGTTGCGCAGCGATTTCTTCTTTTTGTTCGTCTGACAGCGCCATTTCGCCCCCCAAAGTATAAGTGACTCGTTACCTACAATATAATTTTGATGATTCAAATCTGTTTTCAGAAAAAACCGATCCCCAACGCTGGACGGAAATGTTCGCTCGGCGTAGGACTGGATGATGACAGATATGCAATCATTGGGATTTGAAAACTGGCTGACCAACCGAAAGGGTGGGGGCGTTATTGTTTTCATTCTGAAACAGTTGTGGGCGGCGTTATTTGGTTGCGTTTTCCTTGCTGCAATATTGCTTAGCAAAGCAATTTGGCAACCAGACTGGGCATTGGCGCGCTATGATGGGTTGGTCATATTTGCCGTAGTGACGCAAATTCTGATGGTTGTTTTTCGGCTTGAAACCAAGACCGAAGTCAAAGTTATCATTCTGTTTCACATTACCGGCACGGTTATGGAATTTTTCAAAGTGGGGGCCGGATCATGGGCATACCCAGAAGACAGTGTTTTAAAAATCCTGGGTGTGCCCCTTTTTACTGGATTTATGTACGGAACTGTCGGCAGTTACATCGCTCGGGCGATACGGATTTTCAACATACGCTTTGCTTCCTATCCACCCTTAGGCGTTAGTTTCTTACTTGCTGGCGCTATCTACGTAAACTTCTTTGCGCACCACTATATTTACGATTTCAGGTGGGTTCTGATCGCACTGACCGTGCTTGTTTATGGGCGCTGTCGTGTTTGGTTCCATGTTGGAAATCAGGCGATGTGGGCACCGTTTCCGATTGCTGTTTTAATGGCGGCTTTCGGTCTTTGGGTAGCTGAAAATGTTGGAACTTATAGCAAAACTTGGATTTATGCAGGGCAGTTGAGTGGCGAGTTGGTCAGTTTTTCAAAAATGGGCTCGTGGTATCTCCTAATTTATGTAGCATTCGCAACAGTGACTTTGGTCCAAAGACAGGCGCTGGAAATTCGTTCGAAAAAGGATGTGGTGCCTTAATGGCAAAAACTATTGTCGCACTCGTTTTTGTGGTTTTTGCATCTTCAAGTGCGTATGCCAATTGCCGTCAGGCATTGGCCTTTGGGTTAGATGTTTCAGGATCGGTTAGTGAACAGGAATATATCCTGCAACGAGAGGGATTAGCCAATGCTTTGCTTTCCCCAATGGTTCAACAAGCAATATTTGCGATGCCGAATGCCCTCATTAAACTGATGGTTTTTGAATGGAGCGCCGCAAGTTACCAAAGCGTCTTAGTCGATTGGAAGGATATGAATACCCCGTCCGATTTAGAGGCATTTTCCAAGAGTTTGGTTTTGGCCCCCCAATCAAAGCGGCCATATTCAACAGGGTTGTCTGGGGCGATGAAATTTGGTGTGTCACAATTGAAAAACCAATCGGGATGTTGGCGACGCACTTTGGATATTTCTGGTGATGGCATTGCAAACGACGGCCCTTTTCCCAGCACGTTGTTTCGAGGTGAGGGCATAGAGAATATCGTGATCAATGGGTTGATCATCGGGGCCGCCAATAAGAATGGCAGTCAGGGTATGGTTTATGAAACGCGGAAACTCGCCAAGTATTATGAAGATGTCGTGATCCGAGGAACCGACGCGTTCGTTGAAACAGCGTTTGGTTTTGGTGACTATTACGAGGCTATGCAACGAAAGTTGTTGCGTGAAATTCCCGTAATCGCCATCAGTTCCAATTCGCGTGATGTTCCCAGATTGGCAAAATTGGAAAGTTCAGATCAATAGATGTACCGAATTTGATCTGCCCAGTACCGCTCGACACGCCTCAGGCTTGTGTTGATGTCCTCAATGCCTTGCGGGCCCAAAACACCCTTGCTTTCAAGGGCACCGGCGTGGCGGGAAAAAAGTTCCTCAACTGTGTCCCGTACTTTTCGCCCTTTTTGAGTAAGGCGAACACGCACGGATCGACGATCAATTTCACAACGTTGATGATGCATAAATTCTGTTTCCACCAGCTTTTTTAAGTTATAGGAAACATTAGACCCCTGATAATATCCGCGGGATTTCAATTCGCCGGCTGTTACCTCGTTTTCGCCGATATTGAACAGCAACAACGCCTGTACCGCATTGATTTCTAGCATACCGATGCGTTCAAATTCGTCTTTGATGACGTCGAGCAACAATCGGTGCAATCGTTCGACAAGGGCCAAACTTTCCAAATATCCAGTCATAAAACTGGCGTTTAGTTTTGGTCCTGGAACCGAATGAATGCTCATGCTGTAACTCCGTCATGTTTGTTGCCTGAGTTTTGACGGGAAAAGCAAAATATATTGTAAATGGACGCGTAGAATTACAGAAAAATTGATTCAATCTTGCCGATGCTGCTGCATTATATGGGCGATCAGATCAGAATACTTGGCCGGTCGGGCTATTTGATTGGAAAACCACTGATACAAATCCTGATCATTTTCCCACAAAAGTTGATCATAAAGATCGATATCGGCCTCTGACATATCTTTGAATCCTTTGTCCGAAAATGGACCAAGAATCATATCCATTTCTTTGATGCCGCGTCGCCACGAACGCATTCGCAGCCTGCGCACACGATTTTCATGATTTTCAGCGTTGTTTTGGGCGTTCATCGGGCGATTCATCCTTGTAGGTATTCAAAGCCGCTTTTAGAACAAGCCGACGCCACTTTCAAACCGGAGCTTTCCATGTCTTTCCTGTCAAAATCTCTTTCACGCGTAAAACCCTCCCCAACAATCGCCGTAAGCACGATGGCCGCTGAACTAAAGGCCGCTGGACGCGATGTAATTGGTCTTGGCGCAGGTGAACCCGATTTTGACACGCCCGAAAACATCAAAGCGGCCGGCGCAAAGGCAATTGCCGATGGCAAAACAAAATACACAGCACCCGATGGCATTATTGAGTTGAAACGCGCGATTTGCGAAAAATTCGAGCGCGAGAACAACCTGACATATACAACGGATCAAGTTTCTGTCGGCACTGGTGGCAAGCAAATCCTATATAACGCTTTGGTCGCGACAATGAATCCAGGCGATGAAGTGATCATTCCCGCGCCTTATTGGGTAAGTTATCCAGATATGGTTTTATTGGCCGGTGGCACGCCAGTTATTGCCGAGGCCAGCTTGCAAACTGGATTCAAACTAACGGCCGATCAACTAGAAGCGGCGATTACACCTAAAACTAAATGGCTTATTTTCAATTCCCCATCTAATCCAACCGGTGCGGGCTATTCTCGTGAAGAATTGAAAGAACTTACGGATGTTTTGCTACGTCACCCACATGTTTGGGTCATGACTGATGATATGTATGAGCATCTTGCATATGGCGATTTTAAGTTTTGCACACCAGCCGAAGTAGAACCAAAATTGTATGATCGTACGTTGACCTGTAACGGCGTATCCAAAGCCTATTCAATGACAGGATGGCGCATTGGTTATGCGGCTGGTCCGAAAGAATTGATCGGTGCGATGCGCAAAATTCAATCGCAGTCCACTTCAAATCCAAGCTCGATCAGCCAATGGGCAGCCGTTGAAGCATTAAACGGCCCGCAGGATTTCTTGAAAACGAATAACGAAATGTTCGTACGTCGTCGTGATCTTGTGGTTTCTATGCTAAATGACGCCGAAGGCATTGTTTGCCCAACACCAGATGGTGCGTTTTATGTGTATCCTTCGGTTGCGGAATGCATCGGCAAAACCAGCGCCAAGGGCGTAAAGATTGAAAACGACGAAGTGTTTGCAACAGCACTGCTTGAGGAAAAAGGCGTGGCGGTTGTGTTCGGTGCGGCCTTTGGTCTTTCGCCAAACTTCCGAGTAAGCTACGCTACGTCGGATGAAGCACTAAAAGAAGCGTGCAGTCGTATCCAAGATTTCTGCGCTGAACTAAAGTAAGGGCCTTATGTCATTAGAGCTGCCAGAATTTTATTTTCGGGTCCGTGAAAACGGGGCTTTCGTGTATCTTGTGGATACCGAAAATAGGCAGCGGCGCATTGAAATGAACCAAATTGCGGTCGTGAATGTCCGCAATGGTCAGATCAAACCGCATGGCGACCACAAGCTGACAGAAGGCGAGGTTCAAGTCATCCGCGACTGGATGGAAGATCGCCTTTTGGTTCTTGAAGAGCGCGACATAGACGACATCTTCCGCGCCATCGATTATCTGAATTTGACAACCCATTGGGCACAATCAAATGCCAAAGAAGAACAGTTAGAAGAGGTGACCGATAGTTTGCTGTTGGCCATGCACGACTTGCGTTCCGTTTTGATCCGCAAAAAGGGTGATCGAATATTGAAGAAA
>Ga0208971_1000549_pt1 | contig 26293 bp, 21 predicted proteins | sample AOAMet1_18_M0_10_2_FD_188229 | JGI IMG/M metagenome (GOLD analysis project Ga0208971, IMG submission 188229) | Ammonia-oxidizing marine microbial communities from Monterey Bay, California, USA - CAN11_18_M0_10 (SPAdes) | ecosystem: Environmental > Aquatic > Marine > Intertidal zone | place... | reverse complement strand
TGGTAGTGCTGAGGTCTTAATCAATCTTTTAAAAGACCTGCAAAAAAACACCCCCAAAACCGATCACCGTTTGACCCTGGAACATTTTGCCTACACCACCGAAGATCAAAATCGACAACTTGCTGAGCTTGGTGCAGTAGTCTCAGCTAACCCCTACTACCACTATATGCTCAGCGATATGTACAGCGACCAATGGTTGGGTGCCGATCGCGGCAGCCAAATGGTGCGCCTCGGTTCACTAGAGCGACTGGGCATGCCCTTCGCCTTTCATTCCGACAGCCCTATGGCGCCACTGGAGCCGTTAACTCTGGTTTCAGCAGCGGTAAACCGAGTGACGATTAATGGCAACCTCAGCGGGGCCAATGAGCGCGTCAGCCTCAATGCGGGCCTTCGTGCGATCACCATTGATGCGGCCTGGGTAATGGGTTGGGAAGATGAAATTGGGTCAATTCGTGCGGGCAAAAAAGCCGATTTTACCATACTGGAATCGGATCCCTATGAGGTCGGGCCCAGCGGGTTAAAAGATATCAAAATTTGGGGCACAGTTTTTGAGGGGCTGCCGGCGCCCCTAGAACCACTGAATTAACTGGGGATCATAGAGCAGACATTGAGCCGCTTGAACGGTTTGCAAAGATCACTCTGCCATTAGATATGGCCTTATCCATCCCCCCGATGGGGTAGCCGTTTCAGGCTCGCCGGTCATAACTGGGAGTTTCGCTGGAGAGTTTTTGTCGCTACTATCGCACGGTTGCAAAGGACGGCACCGAGCAATAAAAATAATAATAATAATTAGAGGGGACATGAAAATGTTGAAAACTCTTACTAGGTCTTTATCCTTAATACTCCTTTTAACGCTGCTGGCTTCTTGTGGCGGCGGTGGTTCCAGTTCATCTGCACCGGCAGATCTGTCAGTGGAGACAGAGACGGAAACCGAAGAAACCCCAGAGGTTGTTCAACCCGTGGTTTGGCAAGAGGCCACACCTGAATCAGTGGGTATGGATTCAGTTCTATTAGAACAGGCCTTTGATGAAGCCTTTATCGATGGCAGTTATACTCAGGCTGCTCTGGTGATCAAAGACGATAAGCTCGTCTATGAACGCTACAGAGGTATTCTGCCAACGGAGGCCGCCAATGTCACAGCGGGCAGTACTCTCGACAGCCAAGCTGTTTATGGCACACGCGATAAAGATAGCCTTGCGACCTCCTGGTCAACGGCAAAGTCCTTTACTAGCCTGTTGATCGCCATTGCTATTGAGCAGGGCTATATTGAATCCCTTTCAGAACCGGCCTCAACCTATATAGATGAGTGGCAAGGGGACGAGCGAGCGGCGATCACAATTCGTAATCTGTTGGATATGCGCTCGGGGCTGCCAGTAGCCTGTTATGACTTTATCGCACAGGCCTTGGACACCTGCACCAATGCAGCCAGCTCAGGGGGTGATTTAGTTTTTTCCAATGATCAGATGTCGGGCTGTATTAGCCGCCCTCTGGCAGAGACCAATATTAGTCAGCCCTGGTATACATCAGGGCCAATCTGGCAGGCCGGTTACTGGCTCTACTCTAACTGCGACACCATGATCCTCGGGGAAATTCTCTATCGAGCTACGGCGCAGGATCTACAGACCTACGCTGACTTGCATCTATTTTCTAAAATCGGCATGCAGGCGCAATGGTGGCGTGACAACCAGGGCACCAGTCAGGTCGATGGCAACTATTTGGCCTATTGCTGCCTCGATGCCACACCCCGTGATTTTGCACGATTTGGACAGTTACTGCTGAATAATGGCGTATGGGATAATGAACAGGTGATTCCCAGCTCTTATGTCGACAGTATCAAAAATATTACTCTGGACTCTGTAGTGACCGAAATCGCCGGAGGAATATTCAGCTACGGCCTAAAGTTTTGGAGCATACTATCTGCCCGTCAGGATGATGGCACGATGTATCCACCGCAAAATACGCTGATCTCAACCGTGGGTTTTGATGGTCAGTACATCACCATAGACTTCGACAATAATATTGTGGTGGTTCGCAATGGCCTTTACAGTCCGATTTTTGCCGTCTCCGATGAGCGGAAAATGACGATTTCTGCCAGTGATCCTAGCCAATCCAACTTAGTTGGCTCATTGCCCGCCGGCATCGGTATGGATGCTCCACTCAATTACTCACATCAGAAACTGCTGTACGGAGTAAAAAACGCCATTGACCTGGCACCATAAGCGAGGGGAATCAATCCTCACAATAATTAAAACTATAAAAAAGGAAAGATCATGAGTGACATTATTCTCTGCGCCCTAGCACTGACATTATTTCAAATCTGGCTGCTGCCAATGGCTGTCAATTTAAAAAATAGCGACTATCTGCTAGGCAATCGCGATGAGGAAATCGAGACCTCGGTAACCTATAAGCGTATCGCACGCGCCGCAGCGAACCTTCAAGAAACACTGCCGATTTTTCTGACTCTGGCACTCCTGTCAATGATCATGGATATCGACAACACTCAGGCCGCAAGCGCCTGGTTGGCACTGCGGGTTATTCATCTGGGCTGTTACACCTTTGGCCTGGCAAAATTGCGCAGCCTTAGCTGGGTCGGCTCACTGATTGCTATGGTCTACATGGCGATGCAGCTGATTTAATCAACGCCAAGCGTCACTACCAATCTAGATCAGCCGCTGTGCCACGGGCAGCGGCTAATGCTCAATAGGAAATACTATGCGTAGCCAAATCTCTTTAGTACTTGGAATATTATTGCTCAGCGCCTGCAGTGGATCAGATAACTCAACTGCACCCAGCATCCAACAATCAACATCCACTGACACCGCTGCAGTTGAATCCGGCAGCTGTGATAATTTTAATGCAGATGGCACTGCACTGTTTGGCGATCTGCATGTGCATACCAGCTACTCCTTTGATGCCGCGGCCAATAGCCTAGGCACCACACCAGCGGATGCCCATCGCTATGCCCGTGGTGAAGCAATTCCATTTTTCCCCGTGGACAAACAAGGGCTTCCCCTTGGCTCAGTCAAAATTGATCGTCCATTGGATTTTCTTGCGGTCACCGATCACGGAGAATTTCTCGGCGAGCGGGCACTGTGCCGCACTGAGGGTTCGTCGGCCTACAACACCACTTTTTGTAATAACTATCGGGTCAATGAGCGTCAGGGCATGATGATGTTAGGCTCGGTGATCACCACTGAAACCCCTGTACGCATTGAAGAAATTTGCGGCGCCGATGGCAGTCAGTGCAGTCAATATGCCGAGTCACCTTGGCAGGATATTCAATTGGCGGCCAATAACGCCAATGCGCCCTGCGAGTTCACCAGTTTTGTTGCCTACGAGTACACCGGCACACCAGGCACATCGAATTACCACCGCAATGTCATCTTCCGCGATAACAATGTTCCAGCCAAACCGGTGAGCTATATAGATGCACCCATCGACAGCAAACTGTGGTCAGCACTGGACGCTGTCTGTGATATTGCCGAGGGCTGTGACTACCTGACTATTCCTCACAATTCGAATCTGGCCAATGGGCGCATGGCTCCCTATATGCAGCTTGAAGATACCACTGCAGCAAAACGCGCCTATGCCACGGCGCGATTGAAACGCGAGCCGATTATGGAAATCTTTCAGCACAAGGGCAGCTCCGAATGTATCAATGGATTGAGCAGTGTCTTTGGCGCACTGGATGAGCTCTGTGAGGTTGAAGCGGTCAGGCATATGGGTGAAAAGAGAACCTATGTCACCCGCAGCTTGGATGAGGGCGATCTTACTCTCGGTGAAGCCTCCGAGGTCACTGCCGAATGTGAGCCGGGGCAAATTGGCAGCAACGGTATGCTCGGTGCCGGCTGTGTTCATCCCACAGACTTCCAGCGCTCCGGCCTGTTGGTTGGCCTGCTCGAAGAGCAAGCTATTGGCTTAAACCCCGTTAAGCTCGGTACCATTGCCGCCACTGACACCCATTCAAGTACTCCTGGCGCGGTTATTGAAGACGCTTGGACCGGTGCTGTCACCGGTGAATCAAACCCTGCAGAAAGGCTTAAGCCAGGCTTATTAACAAGCGGTATCGATGGAAACCCTGGTGGCTTAGCCGGTGTTTGGGCTAAACAAAATACTCGCGATGGCATCTTTGACGCGATGTTGCGCAAAGAAGTATTTGGCACCTCTGGCCCGCGCATTCGACCACGGCTATTTGCTGGCTGGGATCTCGATCAAGGTCTCTGCGATGCGCCGGATATGGTCGCTAAAGCCTATGCCTCTGGTGTCCCTATGGGTGCTGATTTAGTGGCTGCGGCGGACAGTAACAATAAGCCTAGCCTATTAGCCTATGCATCGAAGGATCCAGATGGCAAAGCATTGGTAGCGCTACACCTGATCAAGGGGTGGATTGATGCTGAGGGCCAAATGCACAATGAGGTGCTTACCGTTGCCGAAGCAGAAGCTGGGTCAGATAGTCTCTGTGCGGTGTACCGCGATGAGAACTTTGCTGCCAACCAGTCAGCCTATTACTATTTGCGCGCGGTAGAGCCTGAGACAGCTCGCTGGCACACCTATGACTGCGCTGCATTGGCCGAGGCCGATCGGCCAGAGGTGTGCACTAATGGGGCTTACCCTGAGACAGTTCGAGAAATGGCTTGGACATCGCCAATTTGGTACCAGGGAGAGTGAGGTAGTCAGAACCGATAATGGCGTGGTTAAATTAAACACCTTGCACAATCGATAAGCTAAAAGCCCCCTCTTTAGGGGGCTTTTTTGTTTCCGAGAATAGTCCGGTAACTATTGCGTAAACAACTACGATCAGTACACTGAGTTATTAAGACAGCCGTAGAGCTGTTATTTTTGATCAGGGGTAAAACAATGATTCCACTGCATGAAATCAGCTGTGTTGCTGATATCACCCGCTATCAGGCGCGGATTAACGGCGCAGGTATCGCCCAATTCTTTGAAGGCCGTGAAACCACATACTTAGAGCTCGATCGCCGCGCCAGTCAAATAGCCAATGGGCTGATTGCCGCCGGTTGCAGCCCCGGAACACGTATCGGCTATATTGGCAAAAACAGTGACAGCTACTTCGAAGTGATGATTGGCACAGCAAAAGCCAATCTGGTTATGGCGGCGGTTAACTGGCGGCTCGCGGGGCCCGAAATAGACTTTGTGCTCAACAATGCTGAGGCTGAAGTGCTCTTTGTTGGCGCTGAATTTTACCAGGTTATCCAACAGATCGCTCCTGCTCTGACTTCTCTGCGCATGGTTATTGCAATCGATGATGGAGACAACAGCTGGACGCCATTTACCCACTGGCGCGATAAACAATCTGATGCTGACCCTCTGCTGCCGCTTGATCTGGACGCTGATGTTATCCAGATGTACACCAGTGGTACCACTGGCCATCCCAAAGGTGTTCAGCTAACCAACAGTAATTATCTCGATCTGATGGATCAGGCGGCCAATGGCGGCTGGGGAGATTGGACTCAAGGCGAAGCCAGTCTGGTGGCCATGCCGATCTTCCATGTGGCGGGAGTGAATATTGGTCTGATCGGATTAGCTCAGGGTCTAAAAAACGTTATCTTGAGAGATATAGATCCGGTGTTAATTCTCGATCTTCTCGAGCAGCACAGAGTTAAATATGTCTTTTTTGTGCCCGCCGTCATTATGTTTCTCAACTCTGTTCCCGGTGTTGGCGACAGGGACTTTTCCAATCTGGACTTGATGCTCTACGGAGCAAGTCCGATTTCAGAAGACGTTCTATTAACGGCTACCAACATTTTTAAATGCCATTTTTGTCAGGTCTATGGCCTCACCGAGACCGCCGGTGCTGGCACTATCTTGGAGTCCCAAGACCATGACCCAGCAAGAGGCAAATTGCGCTCCTGCGGCAAGCCAGCGGCCACCGCTGAGGTCCGAATACTGGGTCACAATGGCAAAGATGTGCCAGCAAATACAGTGGGTGAAATACTCTATCGCTCTGGCAGCCTTATGAAAGGTTACTGGAAAAATGATCAGGCTACGGCCAAAGCCATTCAAGACGGTTGGTTTTATACCGGCGACGCAGGTTATTTGGATGAAGAGGGTTATCTTTTTATCCATGACCGAATCAAAGATATGATTGTCTCCGGCGGGGAAAATGTTTATCCCGCCGAAGTGGAAAATGCTCTGTTTAATCTTCCTGAAATTGCTGATGTCGCGGTTATCGGCGTGCCCGATAAAAAGTGGGGTGAGGCTGTCAAAGCCGTTGTCGTGTTAAAGCCCGGTGAGACGGCTAACGAGGAAGAAATTATTGATTACGCGAAAACCAAAATTGCCGGTTATAAAGTCCCCAAAAGTGTCGATTTCATCGATGCCCTGCCGCGCAATCCAACCGGAAAAGTACTCAAGCGAGAACTGCGAGCGGCCTATTGGGATAATCAAGAGAGGCAGATAAACTAACTTGCTGCTTTGGACCTTTTTGGTTGAGGGTTGCTCGGTCGGTGTTTCTAGATTAAAGGCTATGTAAAGTAGATAACCTAAAAGCCCCTACTCAGCGGACTTATTTTTCTTTGAAAGCGATTTCATATTTTCAATCATCGGACCGATAACCAAACTCATTGCCGGTTTGTTTTCATCTGCAAATTGAATCGGCCTACTCATTGCCATAGCAGAGAGACCGATTTTTCCTGTATATATACCCGCTCCCAGCCCCTGAACGGCCCTGCCGATAAATACGCCCAAAGTTGAGACGCCAACCGCCTCTATGGCTTGATCAAAGGCCGCCTCAGTAACGCCAACGAAAACAAGTTGATTGGCCACTGCTCTCAGTAATTTGTATCGATTTAAAAAAGACGGACGCAGTCCGTAGACTTGACCAATATCATCTATCATTTTTAAATTGCGCCAAAGGCTTAATAGCATATCTAAAGAAGCCCAGGGACTTACAGCCACTGCCGCGCCAGTTTCGAGACTGTAGCGAGAAATGCGGTCCAGCACCTCTCTGTCTAACTGTTGAATAAACACCACTTCAATATGCTGTATCACTTCCCGGTCATTACTGTAATCCGGCAAACTGTCGAGACAACGCTGAAAGTGAACCTCATGAGGCTTACCTCGATAGAACTCACTTAATTGGACGATAAATTCAGAGGTATTTCCAAAGTCATTGGTATTTTTTAGCCGCTGAGATGCAACTCGGATATTGTCTAATGCTAGGCTATTTTTTCGATCGTAAAGATATCTCCAACAGAGTTGTGCACCAGCCAATGCGACTGCGACTATAACCGCCCCCAAAATAAGCGCTACTAACAGGTGAATATCCAAAGCGCTCTTTATGAGTTCGTAGAAGTCCCAGAGCAGCATTACCAGCAGCAGTACCCCAAGCCCTATAAAAAAACTCTTTAGCCCTTTAATCGGTAAACTCTCGAGCTTAATACCTGAATATTCCGATATATGTGGCAGTCGCTCTCCGGCAGTAATTGCCTCTGGCACCTCCCCAAGTTTGTCCTCATCGCTAGGAATAAAGGTTTTGCCTTGGCGACTCTCAAGGGAATCCCCATGATCTGCTTCATCCAGGGAAAATACACCGCCTTGTTGGCGCGATTCAGCGCTTCCCTCAGCCAATTTTTTACTCATTCGCATTTGTCTCCTATCAACTCATTTATGACCGTATCCATTCGAATGTGCGGTATTGCATCCGAATTAGTAAACGAGAGACCTTTCGGAGGATTAAATTGAGGGATTTCCCAACTAAGGAAAGGCTCCCACTGGTCTCCCGAGGGAACGCGTCCAGGTATCTTAGGGTGGATATAGCCTATTGGTTCGCCGTTACTGTCCGCACCACTTAACCCTTTTTCGGCTTGATGCTCAATCTCCTTCGAGGAGCGAACTGCCGCGGTGGCCTCACAGATTGGCGTAACGCCCTCGTGCTGGGCATTGTTATAGGCTTGTTTAATAATCACAGAGAGGAGCTGCTTGGCAGCATCATGGTCCTCAGAGACAATTTGATCAACTTTGGTAGCGGCGAATATCACCTTATCAATTTTAGAGCGGAATAGCTGCAGCAGTCGACTTCGGCTGCCATATGCAAAACTATCGGTAATATTGGCTAAGGCCTGACGCATATCATCGACATACTCAGGCCCCGAATTGAGTGCCTTTACCACATCAACCAAAATTAACTGACGATCTATGCGACTAAAAAAGTCGCGATAAAACGGCTCCACTAACTCTTTGACGTAGGATTTATAGCGCCGTTCACAAACTTTGAAATAGCTATCCTCCGCAGCTCCATTGAGTTGCCCCTCGGTATAACTGCCACACTTTAGCAAGGGCACAAAACACGATCGATCCCCTGCGTCAGAATTCCCAGAAATAAGAAATCTCCCAGGCTGGATTAAGCTCAGGCTTTTGTGGCTATATTTGCAGGCTTTTAAAAAATCACAGTAGCGCTTATTGAGTTCATCTAGATAGCCTTTATCAACCGGCGCGAGCGGATCTAGAGATTGAAGCTCCCCCAGCAAGTTGCCCATTATCTGCGCCCGAGGATCTTGAGAATACTGAGCATTACACTGAGCACACCAGCGCGAAAATGTCATGTCCCTAAGGGGTAGATCTAAAAGCCACTCGCCAGGATAGTCACGAATTTCAAGAAATAACGAAAACTCCTTAATTGCAAAGGGGTTCAATTTATTTTTTACTCTCTTGAGCCGCAGCTCCAACAAACAACCACTCACATCTTGGGTTGAATCTGGCCAACGGGGGTTGGGACTGGCAAGCCCTTGATAGTTATGTCTGTAGGGAAACTCCGGCAAATCCTTCTCGTCCAATGGATGCAACTTAACCCAGCGTAATCGATCACTGAGAACCGGGGAGAATCCAGCTAAGCTAGCGCAGTCAAACTCAGATAACTGGTTTATCAGGCTAGTTATAAACGTCGACTTACCACTTTGACTGAGACCCGTTACACCCAAAGTAACTCTTTGATCACGCAACCGTTGGTATTGAGACTCAATAGATGAGAGCCCCGAGCCCGAGAACTCAGACACCTTTTGAAATGAATGCTTAAACTTCTCATTTATAGCTCTTTTTGAGATTTTCATTTAATACTATTGTTCTCATTTGTCGACAAACTGATCCAAAGGTCTGCTCTGATATATGGCATACACACCCAATAAGACTAGCCTCTAGGACACTTTTTACCACTAACTATTGATTTTAGCCCTCTACCTTCTGAGTCAGCTCCTCACCACTAACCTTATCCATGACAGCATTGTCTTTAGTCGTTACATCCTGTTTCGAGCCTGAAGCGGGTGCTTGTCGATGTCCTGACAGAACCGCTATTTTCGCCTTTATATAAAAAAATGCGGTGCCACCGAGGAATACGGGCATAGCAGCAAACTGACCGATAATTGGGATGACATTTACACCGATGCCGGCAATGCCCCCCAAAATTAAAGCCTCTCGTAAATCTGGATCAATCTTATCCCATACAATTCCCGCCTTTTGAGCGGCTAGCTTTAAGTCTTCTGCATCAACTTTCCCGTCACCGTTAACGTCTCCAATATTTTTTGCAATCGAAGACGCCGTTTTCATCGCACTTATAGTTTGTTGCTTTATTTGTTTTGCCGTTTCACTGTCAATAGCTGAACCTGTTTCTTTAACTACCTTATCGAACGCTTTGTTAACAATTGATGATGTATTTATAGAGGCAGACTTCAGACGTGAAAAAAATTTCATCGGGGTTACCCTTTTAATTGTTCTGATTGGCTTTGGGTTGCGGTGATGCCTAACAGGCTCACATCAAGCTACTATGCAAGTATGATTAGACTTTAGGATACACTAACATCTCCACTTGGATCTATTTCTTTATTGATATTATGAGACACACCTCTGAGGTGCTAAAAAAGGTGACAAACGCTTATTTCGTTGAAACGATCCTAGCCAAATACGGGCCTGAGTCGTTATGGCAGTCCGGAAGACGAAGCTTACGCTGCCTCTTTGGGGACAGCTACATAATGCTAGAAGACCCCGATGGATCAATAATTACAGGCCCTAAGTATTTCAAACATGATTAGAACTTCATTATTAAAACTGGAGATTTAAGGGATAACCCTCTTCAAGCGATGAACTGCATAAGCTTACGCGCTGATTACGGCCCTATGTTTGAAAAGCTTCGGGACGTTCATAAAGCTAACTCTGAAAAGGCTGTTGAACCAGATCGAAATATTTATATATGATTATTGGAAAATATAAGGAGAAATCCGACTATTTTTAATCAAATGCTTCCTTTGAGCCAAAACTTGGAGAACTCAACAACTCTCACAATGTGATTACAGATATAGCTATCAGGCTAAAGCTTGATGGCAAGTGCTGCGCACCGCCTTTGGCGTCCAAAACGCCTTCGCGTTTTGTCGAACCGGTTAGGGTTCTCGGCCGTCTTTCGACACCAAAAAAAATCCCCCGCATCTGCGATAATTTAGAGCACTAAACTGAAGGGATTGATTGCTAGCAAGCTGAAGCTTGCTAACAAGTGCTGCGCACCGCCTTTGGCGTCCAAAACGCGTTCGCGTTTTGTCGAACCGGTTAGGGTTCTCGGCCGTCTTTCGACACCAAAAAAAATCCCCCGCATCTACGATGCGGGGGATTGTTTTTGGCGGAGAAGGAGGGATTCGAACCCTCGATACGCTATTAACGTATACACCCTTAGCAGGGGCGCGCCTTCAGCCACTCGGCCACTTCTCCATAAACTTTTTATTCAACCGTTTCACTTAGAGATCCAAACACTATCTCAAGTCACGCCCGGGACGCGCGTTGATTCATAGCTTCGCTACTCAGGGGCCACCCCTCCTTCGGCGTCCAAAATGCGTGCGCATTTAGTCAGCCACTCGGCCACGTGTCCATAAACTTTGATTCACTATTCAACTGCCTTCAAAAACAACTATGCCGCCCTGAATTCAGCGGCGGCATAATAGCACATCGAGGCAAAAATCAAAGACTGTTATCAGAAGAATCTTCACTCGGGGCCGAATCTGCACCACCTTTTTCCATTTGGATTCGCTGATAGATCTCTTCACGGTGAACCGCCACTTCTTTTGGCGCATTTACCCCCAGGCGTACCTGGTTTCCTCGCACTCCCAATACTGTCACAGTGACATCGTCACCGATCACCAGAGTCTCACCGACTCGTCTAGTAAGTATTAACATATACAGCTCCTACACTACTGTTCACCATTCATTGGTGAAAACTATTTCCCTAATCCGCCATACTCACTGCAACACATATAGTGCTCACGGCCAATCCCCCATTGAACGCTGCTTGCTTATTTTGATATCTTTGCAAGCAGCGCAGAACTTATCAGTTTTTACGTAACAAGTCCAAGTTCCGACTGCATGAAGACCTTATTGTTCAAGACCAAAGGCCGAATGCAGCGATCTTACTGCCAATTCTAAGTACCGCTCCTCAATTACGACCGTTATCTTGATTTCTGAGGTGGTTATTAACTGGATATTGATCCCCTCGGCGGCCAGCGCTTCAAACATGGTTGCTGCAACTCCGGCATGGGAACGCATGCCAACACCAACAATCGACACTTTAACGATTTGATCATCAGAAGACACTTCTTCGGCACCCAGATCCGCAGCAATCTGCTCTAACAGAGCTGAGGCTCGTACCAAGTCATTGCGGTGCACTGTAAAGGTGATTGTTGCAGAGTTGTCTTTCGCGACATTCTGCACAATCACATCAATTTCAATATTCGCCTCACTGATGGCGCCTAACACTTTATAAGCAACGCCGGGCTGATCGGGAATGCCGCGGATGGTGAGTTTGGCTTCATCGCGATTGAATGCGATGCCTGAGACTACTGGTTTTTCCATTTGGTCGTCATCCTCAAGAGAGATAAGCGTGCCGGGGCCATCTTCAAAGCTCGACATAACACGCAGTGGTACATTGTATTTCCCGGCAAACTCGACTGAACGAATCTGCAGTATCTTTGAGCCTTGGCTGGCCATTTCTAACATTTCTTCAAAGGTAATCTTGTCCAGACGGCGAGCATCAGGCACGACCCGAGGGTCGGTGGTGTAGACGCCATCTACATCAGTGTAAATCTGGCATTCATCGGCCTTGAGGGCCGCCGCCAGTGCCACTGCAGTAGTATCTGAACCGCCACGGCCCAGAGTTGTGATATTGCCCGCGTCATCGGCACCCTGAAAGCCTGCGACAACCACTACCCTGCCAGCATCGAGGTCGGCATGAATACGATGACTATCAATTTCTTTAATCCGTGCTTTGCCGTGGGCTTCGTCAGTGAGAATACGTACCTGACCGCCAGTGTAGGAGCGCGCAGAGATGCCTGCGGCCTCTAGGGCCATACACAGCAATGCTATGGTGACCTGTTCGCCGGTGGAGACCAACACATCCATTTCACGCAGGCTGGGTTCTTCTTGGATGTCTTTTGCCAGCCCAATCAAACGATTGGTTTCTCCACTCATGGCAGACACCGCAACGACAATTTTGTCACCGGTTCGGTGCTTGCTAGCAATCTTTTCTGCAACCGCTTTTATGCGTTCGACGCTGCCAACAGAGGTGCCGCCATACTTGTGTACTATTAAACTCATTGAAACGCTATCGCCTCAGATTTATTAGGGCGCAGATTAAACAGCAATCCTGCGCAAATGTTAAGAGATTAGGATAAAAAGCTCTAGGGTAAAAGACCCTAGGATGCATCGCCTACCCAGTTATAAACCGACTCTAGGGCAGCTGCCAGATTGTCTGTGCTACCTGCCGCACCCTGAGCCATATCAGCGCGACCACCGCCTTTGCCATCCACCTGAGCGGTGACAAACTTGAGCAGATCACCTGCTTTGATCTTGTCAGTCAAATTTTGCGTCACGCCGGCTACCAGTGCCGCTTTATCACCGTCCACGGCGGCGAGCATAAACACGCCGGACTCGAGCTTTGAGCGAACCTGATCGGCAACACCGCGCAAACTCTTGGCATCGGCGCCCTCAACTACTGTAGAGAGGACACTAAAGCCATTGATTTCACGCAGACCTGCCATCAAATCATTACCCGAAGCATTGGCGAGCTTGCTCTTAAGTGCGTCAATTTCTTTTTGCAGTTTGCGGTTGTCTTCAACCAACTGACGGGCTTTGTCAGTCAAGCCGTGGCGTGCCGCACGCAGTACGTTAGTCATATCGCTGACGGTATCCTGAAGCTCATCACAGAGTTCGATGGCAGCTTCCCCGGTAACCGCTTCGATTCGCCTTACACCTGCTGAAACACTTGATTCAGCGCTGATGCGCAACAGGCCAATATCGCCAGTACGACTGGCGTGAGTGCCACCGCAGAGTTCAACAGAGAAGTCTCCGCCCATGCTGAGCACGCGAACTTCACTGCCATACTTTTCACCAAACAGTGCCATAGCACCCTTCTCAACCGCCTCGTCCATGCTCATAACCTCAGTGTCCACTGAAGTATTGCGCAGGATTTCACGGTTGACGCGATGTTCAATTTCTCGAATCTGTTGGGCGCTGATGGATTCTCCGTGGGAGAAATCAAAACGCAGTCGCTGGCTGTCCACCAGAGAGCCCTTCTGATTAACATGCTCGCCCAATATCTGCTGCAACGCAGAATGCAGCAGATGCGTTGCTGAGTGATTGAGTGCAGTTGCAGTGCGCACGGAGCAGTCAACCGTAGCGGTGACGCTCTCGCCAACTGTCAGCTCACCGGATAAGACTTTACCTATATGCAGGTGATGCTCACCGGCTTTGCGACAATCGCTGATCTCAATTTTTGCCGAGGCTGTTTGCAGGTAACCACTGTCACCCACCTGACCACCAGATTCAGCGTAAAACGGGGTACTGCTAAGAATCACTGCAACTTCTGTATCCACTCCAGCTACAGCGACCTCTTCCCCAGCACAATAGAGGGCAATCACATCAGCGCTGTTTTCAAGACTCTTATAACCCACAAATTCGGTGCTGCCTTCAACACGAATGCTGTCGCTGTAGTCGAGACCAAACTGACTGGCGGAGCGGGCGCGCTTGCGCTGCGCTTCCATGCATTCCTCATAACCGTCCATATCCATGCTGTAGCCGCGCTCTCTGGCTATATCGTTGGTCAGATCCGTGGGGAAGCCAAAGGTATCGTAGAGTTGAAAGATCAACTGGCCTGGAAGTTGCTCACCGGACAAATTCTCCAGTGCGGCTTCTAATACACCCATTCCCTTATCCAGAGTGCGGGCAAATTGCTCTTCTTCTTTTTGGATCGTTGCAATAATCTCTGACTGCATGCTCAGCAACTCAGGGTAGGCCTCACCCATCACTTCGCCGAGAGCCACAACCAGTTTGTGGAAAAAGCTGCCACTGGCTCCGAGATTGTGACCATGGCGTAGGGCGCGACGGATAATACGGCGCAATACATAGCCGCGACCTTCATTGGAGGGCAGCACGCCATCAACCACTAAAAAGGCACAGGAGCGAATATGATCGGCAACCACTTTCAAGGAGTTCTCAGATAGATCGGTAACGCCAATAATCTTTGCCGCCGCTTTAATCAAATGCTGGAAAAGATCAATATCGTAGTTGTTGTGCACGCCCTGCATCACGGCTGCGACTCGTTCCAGTCCCATACCGGTGTCGATAGAAGGCTTGGGTAATGGAGTCATCTTGCCACTGCTATCTCGCTCAAACTGCATAAACACCAGATTCCAGATCTCGATATAACGGTCGAGATCATCGTCTGGGCTGCCTGGAGGCCCGCCGGGAATATCATCGCCGTGGTCCCAGAAAATTTCTGTGCTGGGGCCGCAGGGCCCGGTATCGCCCATTTGCCAAAAATTATCTTCATCGAGGCGCGATAGACGCTTGGGGTCTATGCCAATTTCGTTGACCCAGATTTCTGCAGCTTCATCATCGCTGATATGCACGGTAATCCACAGGCGCTCCTTGGGTAACTTGAGCACCTCTGTGAGAAATTCCCAAGCAAAACCAATCGCCTCACGCTTGAAATAATCGCCAAAGCTAAAGTTGCCGAGCATTTCAAAAAATGTGTGATGTCTGGCGGTGTAACCAACATTCTCTAAATCATTGTGCTTGCCGCCGGCACGGACACAGCGCTGAGACGAGACCGCACGATTGTAGTCACGCTTTTCGGCCCCGAGAAAGACATCTTTAAACTGCACCATGCCAGCATTGGTAAACAACAATGTAGGATCATTGCCCGGCACTAAGCTGCTGCTTGGCACAATGCTGTGCTGCTTGCTGGCGTAGTAATTTAAGAATGCGTCACGAATTTCGGCGCTTTTCATGATTGATTATTTCCAGTCAGTAGCATGACCTGAGTGGCCATTGCTTTTATATATTAGGGTTCTTGGTAGCAGAGTCTTAACCGTAAAAAGCCAACTACTAAATAGTGGCTTCTGAGAAGTCTAAACTGCCAGAGGGATCGGCCAGCACATGCAGATGCAGATGAAATACAGTCTGCCCTGCTGCGCGTCCATTATTAACCACCAGCCGAAAGGCTTCTTCGACACCTGCCTGCCGTGCAACCTCACCCGCCACCCACATGAGGTGCCCAAGCAGCGCCTTATCTGTCTCACTGGCATCCGCCAGTTTAGCCATAGGGTGACGCGGAATCACCAGCATATGTACCGGCGCCTGGGGGGATATATCGTTGATAACGATACACTGATCATCTTCATAGAGAATCTCAGCCGGAATTTCTCGGTTGATAATTCGGGTAAAGAGAGTAGGTGCTGAGTCGACCATTAGAAATATCCCAAGGCTGGTAAAGTCTGTTTATTTTCCCGAATCACGGAGCTTTTCATCAGCGGACAGTTGACGTGCTTCAGACTCCAACATCACCGGAATGCCCTCGTTTATGGGGTAAGCCAAACCACTGGCACGGCAAACCAATTCCTGCTTGGCCTTATCATATTCAAGTGGTGCCTTGCTGACAGGGCAAACCAATATACTGAGAAGCTTTTTATCCACGACAAATAGTCCATTTGAAAACCGCGCTAGTTTACGCAAAATGACGCCTGACTGCCATTATCTAGGGTAAATAACCTATCCGCAGGAGCAGGGGATAAATAGTGATTTCCACGGGGGATTGGCTGAGGCTATTCCTGGGCGTTATTGCGCAGGAAAGGATTCCAAAACTAACGCCGGATCGACACGCTGATTTAGCCAGTTCATACGCCAGTCAAGGTGCGGCCCTGTGGCTCGCCCAGTAGAACCAACCCGAGCTATCGGCTCACCGCGCGCCACGCGATATCCCGCAACCACAAGTATTTCACTGAGATGTAAAAAACTCGAGGAGAGACCATGACCGTGATCAATAATCAGCGTGCCGCCAGAGTAAAACAGGTCATCGTGGGCAAGGCGCACAACCCCAGCCGCTGGCGCCTTAACAATAGTGCCAGTGGGCGCCGCGTAATCTAGGCCGTAGTGCGGACTTTTGGGTACGCCATTGTAGAATCGCTGACTGCCATAGACGCCAGTTATGGGCCCATCTACTGGCTTGATAAATCCCCCTAGAAAATCTGTTTTATCGGTGACTAGGCGACGCGCCTCAACCACCAGAGCCGAGTCGGAGCGAATTCGCTGCAACTGTCCAGCAGGAGGCTCCACGGTGCGCTGAGGCACTCCTTCAACTTTTTGAATATTATAAGTACGCGGGACAATTTTATACTCTGCCTCGGAGACTAACCCGGCTGCATCGGTTATCACAAAGCGCGACAGCGCTGATGCATTGCGGCCAAGGCCTACCAGAAACTGGCCATCCGCAGTGGTTTTTAGTTTCTCACCGCCATAGCTCACCGTCACCCCAGGCTCCACCTGACCTAACAATAGAGCGCCCTGCTGCCATGTACCGCGCCACTCGACTGCCGGCTCAGCACTTGAGGCCGCTAGGTAGGGCGAGATAAACAGTAGAACAAATATCAAACTGAAGATTAAGATCGTTAGTCGCGAATCATACTGGCGTTGCATGCTTAGGGCCCTAGACAAATCCACCCGAGCCTGGAGACCTGTCAGTTAATCTATGTCTTTTTCCAGCACTGGCTCTTCAAGCGCTACGAAAGGCTCAATGCTGGCTATGCGACAACTATAGCCTGAACCACCCATCACCGAAACCCGATCAAACTTGGCGCAGAGTCGGCTGTCAGACCTGAACAGGGTATAACCTGAACGCTTAATGCCAGGGCACTCAGTTCGCAGACGCAAAATCGCAGTCTTTTTACCATACATAGTCACCAATGCCGTTTTATCATCGACAAATTTAATACGCTTAATACGATTTGCAGACAGACAACCATTGCGCACTTTCCAACCGGCAGTGCCGGCCTTTTGATCGATTGCCGCCAGCTGGTCAGTTAATGATGTTTTCTCAGTGGCAGCAGTATTGGCTTTTGGGGCAGAGGCGTCTGGAACATCCTCGGAGAAACTGGCAGAGCTAGTCAGAGTTAATAGAGACAACATAAATGATAGGGAAAAAATAGTGTTTACTGTTTTCATCTGTACCTCCCTGGCGAGATGAAGAGGGACCTGTTCAATAGAACGCTATCTAATATCAAGCTATCTAATACAAAGCTATTCAATACAAAGCTATTCGATACAAAGCTATTCGATAGAAACCATTGACGGCCCATCCAAAAAGGAACTACAGTCCTTTTTTAAGCCTAAAAAAATTATACATACTTACATATGACTCAAAACAATCGCTTTACCCCACCTCTGATTTTAAAAAACCCTCATATACAGAGTATTTTGAATAGTCTGGGGCCGAGAAAAATGCGTGCCAAGCAGCAGGCTAAAAAGTTAGACAGCGAAATATTGACGCTTACTGCAGTGGATGGAACCCGATTACTGGCTGAATATGATCGTAGCAAAACCCCAAATAACAGCTTGATTGTGTTGCTTCATGGCTGGGAGGGGTCGAGTAAATCAGCCTATCAGGTGACCACCGCAAACTACCTGTTAAAACAGGGCTTTGATGTTCTGCGACTGAACCTCCGGGACCACGGTGATAGCCACCACCTAAATTTTGAATTATTTAACTCGACGATGACCACTGAGGTGGCTGAAGCGATCGCATGTTTCTTTAAAACTCATCCCTATGAAAAACGCTTTCTCGCTGGGTTTTCATTGGGGGGAAACTTTACCCTGCGCATCGCTGCAGATCATGGTACCAGTCTAAAACTTACCGCTGCCGCCGGAATTTGCCCGCCGGTGGATCCAACCAACGCCATGACCGCTCTGGATAACACGCTGTTTTTCTATGAGCGCTACTTCTTTTACCGATGGTCAAAGTCTCTGCGCAAGAAAATTACTCATTTTCCTGAGCATGGCTTTAAACATATTTTAAATAATGCTCGCACCATTGATGATATGAACAGTTTCTTTATCAAAAACCACACCCCTTTCGACAGCGCCAATAGCTACTTCGAGGCCTATTCTTTGATTGGGGATCGGCTTTCTGAGCTTAATCTGCCGGCCTATCTGATTGCATCAGAGGATGATCCGATTATTCCAGCAGAGGATTTAAAGCAGATTAACTGTCCAGAGAAGCTGAGTATTGAGTTACAACAGTACGGTGGACACTGCGGTTTTATTAAGAATTTATCGGCGCACAGTTGGATAGAGAACCGCTTAGTAGATCTATTCCGCGGTCACTTATAAGTGCTACCGAAAGCCTCTAGGCATCAAAGCTACCAGTCTTCACTGGATTCATCTGAGGTTTCAGCGAGTGCATATTTAATTTGATCGTAATTAAACCCACGGTATTGTAAAAAGCGCATTCGCTTAGCTGTCTCACGTTGGTCTGACGCCAGACGCTGACCAAACTTGCGCTGAGCGACTTCTCGGGCGAGCACCATCCAATCAACATCTGCCGCATCTAATGTCTGTGCCACCAATTCCTCGGCGATACCCTTCTGGCGTATATCCTGACGAATACGTGTCAGCCCGTGGCCACGTATAATCCGCGATCGCACAAAGGCCTCGGCAAAGCGTGTATCTGATTGCAGACCCTCGTCAGCTAAACGCTGGAGGACCTCATCCAGGGCATCCTGCTGATCAAAACGCTTGTTAAGTTTGGTGGCCAATTCCGCCCGGGAATAGTCGCGTCCAGTGAGCAAGCCCATAGCGTAATTGCGCATTTTTGCGGGAGTGATGTCTGCAGGAGGCTCTAGCATAATGGTGTATCTGCCACTTTTTATCTACAGGTTAATTACACAAAAAGCGCCAATTGGCGCTTTTTGCTTGTTTTTAATTTGCCGACATTCTGTTTTAAAATGCCCGACACTGAGAAGCTTTACTTCTCAGTTATCTTATTCTCCTGAATTGGCTTCTGCAGGCGCTACGCTACCCATCTCTTTTTCACGAATCATCGCTTCAATTTCAGCGGCAATCTCAGGGTTTTCGGTGAGATAGATGCCCACATTGGCCTTGCCCTGGCCGATCTTATTGCCTTTATAGGCATACCAGGCACCGGACTTGTCGATCAGACCATTTTTAACGCCGAGATCAACCAGCTCACCGTTGCGGTTGATACCACGACCGTAGAGAATCTGGAATTCTGTCTGCTTGAACGGAGGCGCAACCTTGTTTTTAACCACTTTAACGCGGGTTTCATTACCGACAATCTCATCGCCATCTTTAACCGCGCCAATGCGGCGAATATCTAAACGTACAGAGGAGTAAAACTTTAGCGCGTTGCCACCAGTGGTGGTCTCTGGGTTGCCAAACATAACGCCAATTTTCATACGAATCTGGTTGATAAAGATAACCAGGCAGTTGGCATTCTTAATATTACCAGTGAGCTTACGCAGTGCCTGAGACATCAGTCGCGCTTGCAGGCCAACGTGGTGATCACCCATATCGCCTTCAATTTCAGCTCGCGGGGTCAGTGCTGCAACCGAGTCAACAACCAATACATCACAGGCGCCAGAGCGAACTAGCATATCGGTAACTTCGAGAGCCTGTTCACCAGTATCCGGCTGCGACACAATCAGGTCGTCTACCACAACGCCCAACTTCTCAGCATAGACTGGATCTAAAGCATGCTCAGCATCAATAAAGGCACAGGTTCCACCGGCCTTTTGCGCTTCGGCGATAACTTGCAGAGTCAAGGTGGTTTTACCCGACGACTCAGGACCATAGATCTCAACGATACGTCCTTTTGGCAAACCGCCAATGCCAAGCGCAATATCCAGTCCCAGAGAACCAGTAGAGATAGCTGGAACTGCCTGACGGGTGCCCTCACCCATGCGCATTACTGTTCCCTTGCCAAACTGGCGTTCGATTTGCCCCAGTGCGGCTTCTAGTGCTTTTGTCTTATTGGCGTCCATCGTTGTGACCTCGAGATTAATTCAATTAGATTAAGTTGGCGGGAAATTAAATAGACCATCAACTGTATGGTTATACAGTATTACATCCAGTAACCTGATGCAACAGTTGTTGAAGAGAAATTTTGATAGCCTGCTCACGAACCGCTGCGCGGTCTCCCGCAAGCTGATATTTTTTTGCGCTCACTCCCTGGGGGCTGGACCAGGCAAACCAGACGGTTCCCACAGGCTTATCATCAGTGCCGCCACCGGGACCCGCGATACCGCTGATAGCAACAGCATAATCCGCGTTGGCAACTCGCGCCGCACCCTCTGCCATATGCCTAACAACAGACTCCGACACTGCGCCCTGACTCTCCAAGACCCCTTGCGGAACACCTAGCAGCGCTTGCTTAGCGCTGTTGGCATAGGTCACGAAACCACAATTAAACCAAGCCGAACTGCCCGCCACAGCGGTGATCGCATGGGCTACACCGCCGCCAGTGCAGGACTCGGCAGCAGTGACTGTGGCGTCGCGCCGGGCCAGTGCAGCGCCAAGTTCAAGCGCTAAAGAGTTGATCATTTGATTCATAAGCGAAGTGTATCTCGGTTTGATTTACTCAGATAGCAATTAGTTTAAGCTTTACCGTTACTCGCTTCAGAGCAGCGCCCCCAGCTAACCGCACACATACTTCGAGACGAGCTTTTCGGTACTGCATAATTTGCTCTTCAGGTACTATACTGTCGCAGAGCTAGGGATAGATCAGACTTTAAACGTCCCTCGACTTTATACTCTCGATTTTACACGCTGACCCTGCGCGCTCGATTGTAGACTTTCTACTTTAAACAAGGACACAACATTGGCCCAGCAAGAACAGTACACACCAATGATGCAGCAGTTTTTGCGCATCAAGGCAGACCACCCTAACGATATACTGTTCTACCGCATGGGTGACTTCTATGAACTGTTTTTTGACGATGCCAAGCGCGCCAGTGAGATTTTAGATATAACCCTCACCGCAAGAGGCAAAGCCAACGGCAACCCTATCCCCATGTGTGGCGTACCCTACCATTCCGCTGAGGGCTACCTTGCCAAGCTGGTAAAACAGGGCCACTCAGTTGCTATCTGCGAACAGGTAGGCGACCCGGAATCCAGTAAAGGGCCAGTGGAACGGCAGGTAATGCGCGTTTTAACTCCGGGCACCATCAGCGATGAAGCGCTATTGGACGCCCGGCGAGACAATCTATTGGTGGCGATTAATAGTAGCGATAAGACTACCGGCATGGCTTGCCTCGATATGAGTAGTGGTCGATTTCAACTGTTAGAGCTGGGCACCGAGGAAGAGCTATTCAGCGAACTGCAGCGTCTTAACCCGGTTGAAATCCTGCTCTCAGAAACCCTCCCTGACTATGAGTTTCTGACTGGCCGAAAAGGGATTAAACGCCGGCCCATATGGGAGTTTGATACAGACAGCGCCCTGAGATTGCTGAACAAACAGTTTGGCACTCGAGATTTAAGTGGCTTCGGCTGCGACCACCTGCCCGTTGCGATCAGTGCCGCAGGCTGCCTGCTGCAGTATGCCAAAGACACACAGCGCGGCGACTTGCCTCATATTCGCAGTATCATTGCCGAGAACAATACAGAAACCGTGGCCCTAGATGCGTCCAGCCGCCGCAATTTAGAACTCGACACGAATATGACCGGCGGCTCTGAAAATACGCTATTTGAGGTGCTCGACACCAGCGCTACCACTATGGCCAGCCGTCTACTGCGACGCTGGCTCAATCGTCCACTGCAGGATCTAGCCACTCTGCAAGCGCGCCAGCAAAGTATCGCTGCCCTGCATCACAATTATTTATATGAAGTCCTTCACGGACATTTAAAACAGATCGGTGATATGGAGCGCATTCTCACTCGTGTCGCTCTGCGGTCGGCACGACCCCGAGACCTCACCCGCCTGCATCAATCCCTAGCAGTCCTGCCACAGCTGGCCACCGCTCTAGAAAACCCACCCATAGAGCACCTCGGCAACCTCGCCGCTGCCGCCGAGCCAATGCCCGAGCTAGTGCATCTGCTGGGCACTGCGGTAAAAGAGAATCCCCCTGTAGTGATCCGCGAGGGTGACGTTATCGCCGATGGTTACGACAGCCAGCTCGACGAACTTAGGGCACTCAACACCAATGCGGGTGACTTCCTGCTCGAGCTGGAAGAACGAGAAAAGGTCCGCAGCGGTATCAGCACATTAAAAGTCGGCTACAACCGTGTTCACGGCTACTATATTGAAATTTCTCGCGGCCAGAGCGACAAGGCTCCTGTGGACTATATTCGTCGCCAAACGTTAAAGAATGCCGAACGCTTTATCACCCCAGAACTGAAAGAATTTGAAGACAAGGCACTGAGCGCCAAAAGTCGTTCACTGGCCCGGGAAAAGTATCTTTACGAACAACTGATCGAGCAGCTCAACGAGAGTTTGGCCGAATTACAAAACTGCGCCGCCGCCATCTCCGAAATCGATGTGCTCGCCACGCTGGCAGAGCGAGCCCACAGTCTTAACTTTTGCCAACCCAACCTGACCTTGAACAGCGGCATTTCGATTCAGGCCGGCAGACATCCGGTAGTGGAGAAAGTCTCTAGTGATCCCTTTGTCGCCAATGATTTAGAGATGCACAACGAGCGAAAAATGCTGGTTATCACCGGCCCCAATATGGGCGGTAAATCCACCTATATGCGCCAGGCCGCGCTGATTGTACTACTCGCTCAAATAGGTAGCTTTGTCCCCGCTGCTGCCGCCACCATAGGCCTAGTAGACCGCATCTTTACGCGTATTGGATCCTCAGATGATCTTGCCGGTGGCCGCTCAACCTTTATGGTAGAGATGACCGAGACCGCCAACATCTTGCACAACGCCAGCGATCGTAGCCTAGTATTGATGGATGAAGTAGGCCGCGGCACCAGCACCTTTGACGGGCTCTCCCTGGCCTGGGCCTGCGCCTACCATCTGGCCGAAAAAGTCCGCGCCTTTACGCTTTTTGCCACCCATTACTTCGAGCTCACCTCGCTCCCCGAAAAAGTTTCAGGTGCCTGCAACATCCACCTCGGGGCCACTGAGTACAACGAAAATATTGTCTTCCTACACAGTATTGAAGAGGGTCCAGCGAATAAGAGCTACGGCATCCAAGTAGCCAAACTCGCCGGCTTGCCAGAGGATGTGATCAGCCTCGCACGTCAAGAACTGGCTCTCTTAGAAGCTGGCAGTCACGCAGTTATAACGCCTGCAGCACAGCAATCAGAAACAGCGCAGCCTGCGCTTGCTCCCTCCGAACCGAGTCAGACTGAGTTATTCTTGCCATCGATCAACCCGCAGCTACAAAAGCGTCTCGAACAGCTTAAACCCGACGATCTCTCACCAAGAGACGCATTAGAGCTGCTCTATGAACTAAAAAAACTGCTCTAATCCAATAAGACATAAGTTAAGGGTAAAAAAGCGCCGGCGGCCATTCACAGGACTCAAGTAGCTGTTATAATGCCGCCCGAATCGGAACCCCAGACATTGATACGAGAGCGAGACCATGACCTTTATCGTCGGAGACAACTGCATCAAGTGTAAGCACACAGACTGTGTAGAAGTTTGCCCTGTAGACTGTTTTTATGAAGGCCCCAACTTTTTGGTAATCCACCCAGACGAGTGCATCGACTGCGCCCTCTGTGAACCGGAGTGTCCCGTAGGCGCGATCTTTGCAGAAGAGGAGATCCCTGAAGGGCAGGAAGTATTTCTTGAAATCAATGCCGAACTGGCCGATGTCTGGCCAAATATCACCGAACAGAAAGATGCCCCTGCCGATGCTGCAGAATGGGATGGTGTAGAGAACAAGCTTCAATATTTAGAACGCTAATTACTACTCTAAGCTATAAGTAGTAGTGAGTCAGAAGGCAATAAGCAGTAAGCAACAAGCAGTTCGCGTAATTACGCACCCGTAGCTCAGCTGGATAGAGTAGGTGGCTTCGAACCACTTGGTCGGGGGTTCGAATCCCTCCGGGTGCACCATTTTTATTAGTAACCCATTGTTTTCCTTGTGTATTCTTCCAATTACACAGGTAGGGTAGACAATGCGGTATACACAAAAGCATCCCCAACACACTTACATCAAACGTGATGTGTATTACTTTTCAAGAGTAATACCTAGTGATTTAAAGCATCACTACAGCAAACCTCGCATCATTCAGAGCCTCAAGACCAAGTCAGCGCGTAGAGCTACTGTTGCATCCAAGATGCTTTCAGCAAAGCTGGATGATTATTGGTTAGGCTTAAGACTCAAACAAGTAGATGTTCCTGCATCTCATTTGCTGGTCAGTGGCGCTACTGTAAACCTTGAATCAAACCTCCCAACTATTGATGAAGCACTAGAAACATATCTACGTATTAAAGGACGTGGTAAGTCTGACCTGTTCTTTAGTCACACCAAACGCTCAATTAAATACCTTACAGATTGTTTAGGCTCTCGCTCTTTAGACCAATACACTTCAGCTGATGCTGCACACTTAAGAGACTGGTTTGTCTTACGAGGTTTAGCCATTGCATCAATAAAACGTAACTTTGGCTCTATTAAAGCAGTGGTTAACTTTGTCGTCCTTGAGCAAGGATTAACATGCAGTAACCCATTTAATGGTGTTTATCTTCATTCAGACAAATCATCTAAAAAACGTAAGCCTATTGCTACCAACAACCTAAAAGCTATCCAAGCTAAATGTTTGGAATTAGATGATGACTTAAGACATCTTGTATCGTTAATTAGTGATACTGGTATGAGATTGTCAGAAGCAACAGGTTTGATGAACTCTGACATTAATCTTGATTGTGATTATCCGCATATTGTCATTACGCCCTACCCTCACAGGTCTTTAAAAACACTATCCAGCGAGCGTATTGTTCCATTAGTTGGACAGTCTCTTTGGGCAGCTAAACGGATTATAGGAACTTCAACATCTATTTATTCCTTCCCTCGCTACACATCTAGCTCGAGATGTAATGCTAACTCTGCTAGTGCAGCTATTAATAAATGGATTAAGACAGTAGCTGACTCTGATGCGGTTATACATGGTTTGCGTCATAGCTTTAGAGACAGGCTAAGGGCAGTAGAAGCACCATCAGAAGTAATTGACCAGCTAGGTGGTTGGAGCTTAAAGACTGTAGGACAAGGATATGGAGATGGTTACAGCGTAGAGATTCTTAGTAAGTGGCTAGAGAAGATTGTCATCTAACAGGCATTGTCTACCCTACCTGTGTAATTGGAAGAATACACAAGGAAAACAATGGGTTACTAATAAAAATGGTGCACCCGGAGAGCCAGTCATTGCCTCAGCTAGGCACCTGCAACACCCTTGAGCCTTGTGTTTACTGATGTTGACAGCCCTTCAGTTCATTGTCAAAGGCACATCCACGTCTACCATTTTGTCTACCATCAGACTGACACAAGGCGCCCCTTGAGTAATTCTGTACCTGATAATCCTTTAGAGGGGGCGGGGGGGGTCTTTTGTTATTCGGTATTGTTACTGTACCTGCCCAGATACTAAATAAGCCCATTTCAAAAAAGTTGCTCATTTGCCAGCATCTAACCACTCTTGAATAACTTCGCCTGTTCTATATAGTTGATGCATTAATTAACAAAGGTTAATGCTATATGAGACTAATTCTAATCCTTACTGCTTTACTGGCTTTTCAAAGTGCTGCTGCGTCTGAATTTGACGAGACTAAGGCGCTTGCTGAGCAAGGTGTGGCTTCGGCTCAGTGGAAACTAGGTATTATGTATGGCAATGGCAGAGGTGTTCCGGAGAACGATGCTGAGGCTGTTAAATGGTATAGAAAGGCTGCTGACCAAGGTCATGCCAAGCCTCAGTACAACCTAGGCAATATGTATTACAGAGGCGACGGTGTTCCAGAGAATAACATTCGCGCATACGTTTGGTGGTCTATGGCCAAGACACAAGGTAACGCAGA
>Ga0208971_1000546_pt1 | contig 26346 bp, 25 predicted proteins | sample AOAMet1_18_M0_10_2_FD_188229 | JGI IMG/M metagenome (GOLD analysis project Ga0208971, IMG submission 188229) | Ammonia-oxidizing marine microbial communities from Monterey Bay, California, USA - CAN11_18_M0_10 (SPAdes) | ecosystem: Environmental > Aquatic > Marine > Intertidal zone | place... | reverse complement strand
AGACATCGCCCAGCCCGAAAACCAGTCAGAGTTTTGCAAATCAACCTCATAAGGAACGGGGCGTGGAATACCGTTTACGTTTTTCACGCCACGGGTCATCCAATCTTCGTGCTTTAGGATCGCCACGATGATTTCGGAAATCCCCAATGTTGCAATCGCCAAATAATCAGACCGCAAGCCCAGTGTAATTTTGCCAACAATCCACGCAGCCCCACCAGCAAGCAAACCACCAACGGGCCACGCCAAAAGGATCGGCAAACCAAGCCCACCAAGATATCCCGTTTTCGCAGGCTCAACCTTTTCAATAGCAAATCCAGTAGGACCAAATACCTTACGAGTAAGGAAGTATCCGCCAAGACAGATAACCAGCACAAGGATGTTGCGCAGGCGGCCTTTGGGCATTTTGAAATAGACAAGAATGGCACCAAGAACGGACGCACCGCCCATAATGGCCGCCGTCAACAAGCCCATGCCACCCACGGCCCATGCCTCGGGCACCGGCGGAACAGAAATCAAAACTGCCGCCAAACCACCAAGGGCCGCAAAGCCCATAATGCCCACGTTAAACAGCCCAGCATAACCCCATTGAATGTTCACACCCAACGACATGATCGCCGAAATTAGACATAAGTTAAGAATGGTTAAGGACACGTTCCAGCTTTGGTAAAAGCCAACGAAAATCAACAGCGCTGCCATGATGGCGAAATAAACTATGTTGCGGTTCATGATTGGGTCCCCCCGAACAATCCAGTGGGTTTGATCAGTAAGACCACCACAAGAATAACAAAGCTGACGGCGAACTTATAATCGGTCGACAAAAGTTGCAGTAGCCCCTCTGGTGCCCAATCTTTGGGGCCCAAATAAGCGATGAATTTTTTGTACGGATAGGTGATCATAATTTCTGAAAAGGCGACAACAAAACCGCCGGTGATCGCACCAAGCGGGCTGCCCAGTCCACCAACGATTGCCGCAGCAAAGATCGGCAACAGCAACTGGAAGTAAGTGAACGGTTTATAGCTTTTGTCTAACCCATAGAGTGTACCCGCAATCGTCGCCAAGAAGGCCGCCAAAATCCACGTAACAGCCACAACCTTTTCTGGGTTGATCCCTGACAACAACGCCAAATCCTCGTTATCGGAATACGCGCGCATGGATTTACCTGTGCGTGTACGGTTCAGGAACCAGAACAACACGGCCACAACGATAATCGCTGTAACAACGGTCAGACCTTGGCTAACTTTGATCGACAGACCCTCATTGAGACCAGTCATTTGCTTGAATGTGCGGGCTTTGATGATGAAACGTTCGCCATCTGCAAATCGTTGATCGTCGGGGCCAATGATCAGACGAACGACACCGTTCATCACAAACATCACACCCACAGATGCGATCAGATAAACCACCGGTGCCGCCTTTTTGGCCCGATAGAATTTGTACACCACGCGATCAGACAGCAAAATAAACGCCGCACAAAAGACCATACCGATCGGCAAGGCCAAAAGCGCCGTTGGCAGGGGCCCAAGGCTAATACCCATTGATTGGAACATCCACGTGAATAGAATTACGACCATTGTACCAAAGGCCATGGTGTCACCGTGGGCAAAGTTGGAAAATCGCAAGATGCCAAAGACCAGTGTGATACCCAACGCGCCCAGCGCCAATTGGCTGCCATAGGCAATCGCAGGCACAAGGACGAAATTGGATAGCAAAGTAAATGCGTTCAGAAGTTCCATTAGATTACATCCTCACATTGCCCGTTGATCGTTGTCACATCAGGAATTTCTACGCCATTGCGCAATCGAACCGCAGGCCACGACAAAATCGCCATCCGTGGTGAAGTTGCATTTTTAATAAATATCACGGCCACGCCTTTGTCGGTTAACGTCGTTACCATGCCAAAGCTGTCTTCGGTTTCGGGGCCAGAAAGCGTCGCGGCTTGTGGTCCTTTTCCTTCGTTCCAAATGAAGTCATCGCCATCACGCGATATTTCGATTTGAATGTCGTCACCAAATTGACAGCTTAGCAAAGGGTCATTTGCACCCTCTGCGGCAGCGGTAGATACGAACATGGTAAGGGGAATGATAAACTTTAACATTAGCCCCCCAAGAAACTGCGGCGAACATCAGGGTTCGCCAAAAGTGCGGCACCCGTGTCAGTGTATCGGTTGGCGCCTTGCACAAGAACATAACCCTTGTCGGCGATGTTCAACGCTTGGCGTGCATTTTGCTCAACCATCAAGATCGAAATACCCGTGCGGGCCACTTCGATAATACGGTCGAACAATTCATCCATAACAATGGGTGAAACACCCGCTGTTGGTTCATCAAGCATCAAAACCTTGGGTTGGGTCATCAAGGCACGCCCAACGGCCACTTGCTGACGTTGACCACCAGAAAGTTCGCCTGCGTTTTGACGACGTTTATCACGCAAAATAGGGAACAGATCGAAAACCTGCTCCATCGTGACCGAAATATCATCGCGTCGTAAGAAGGCACCCATTTCAAGGTTTTCTTGAACGGACATCGACGGGAAAACATTGCCGGTTTGCGGCACAAAGGCCATGCCTGCCGCCACACGATCTTGTGGGGTAAGGGCAGTGATATCCTCGCCGTCCAACAAAACGCTGCCGGTGTGGATGTTCAGCATCCCGAAAACCGCCTTCATCGCGGTGGATTTTCCAGCGCCATTTGGGCCAACGATTACAGCAATTTCGCCTTTTTCGACAGCGACAGTGCAATCATGCAAAATATCGGCACCGCGGCCATAGCCACCGGTCATGCCTTTGCCAATCAGATAGGGTTCACCCATTGCGCGGCATCCTTTTCATTTCGGGGAAAGCGGCAAAGCCAATCATGCTTGAGCCGCAGTTTTGTTTTTCAGACCAGTGCCCAAATAAGCCTCGATCACTTGTTCATTTGATTTGATTTCATCAATGGTACCTTGGGCAAGCATGCCGCCCTCGGCCATACAGATCACCGGATCACAAAGGCGACCAATGAAATCCATGTCGTGTTCAATCATGCAAAAGGTATAGCCGCGTTCCTTGTTCAACCGCAGGATCGCATCACCGATTGTATTCAAAAGCGTGCGGTTCACACCCGCGCCAACCTCATCCAGAAAAACGATCTTGGCATCGACCATCATTGTACGGCCAAGTTCCAACAATTTTTTCTGACCACCTGACAGATTACCTGCAATTTCATCCGCAACGTGAGAGATTTCTAAAAACTCGATCACCTCATCGGCTTTGCGGCGCACCTCGGCCTCTTCTTGGCGTACTTTGTCGCCATGAAACCATGCCTGCCAAAGTGTTTCACCGGATTGATTTCCCGGTACCATCATCAAATTTTCACGCACAGTCATGGATGAAAACTCATGGGCAATTTGGAATGTTCGCAACAAACCTTTGTGGAACAATTCATGGGGCGGCACCCCAGTAATATCTTCGCCATCCAAAAGCACGCGGCCTTCGGTGGGCTGTAACAGACCCGCGATCACATTAAAAAGGGTTGTCTTACCAGCACCGTTTGGCCCGATTAGGCCTGTGATTGAACCTTTCTCGATTTCGAGACTGGCATCATTAACGGCATAGAACCCGCCAAATTTTTTGGTCAGATTTTCAACTTTGATCATGGGGTATCCCTAATAAAATGGGCAGCCCGACGAAGCGGACTGCCCTTTCATTTTCGTAATCTACTTAGCGGAATTTAACTGTTGTTACAGCTTCGCCAGCGATTTCGATTTCACGGTAGTTACCAGCGCTTTCGCCAGAACCGATCAATTCAACGTTAGACGCGCCAACATAGTTAACGGCGCCGCCGCCTGCTAGAATTTCTAGCGCTTTGCCTAGTTCACCTGGCAAGATTTCTTCGCCTGGTGCGTTAGCTACGTCAAATACGTGGTCTTTATAGTCAGCTGGGTTTGATGAACCAGCAGCCTGCATGGCCAACATGATCAAAGCAGCCGCGTCATAGCTTTCAGCCGCGAACGGTGAAGTACCGTCAAAGCCATTGGCCATTTCAGCGAATTTGCCAGCACCCATTGAATCTGTTCCTGGAACCTGACCGAATGAACCGTTCAGATCGGAACCAATTGCCAATGGCAAGCTATCACCAACCATGCCGTCTGGAAGTACGAATGTGTCAAACGCGCCTGTGTCCAATGAACCTTGGATGATGCCTTTGCCGCCTTGGTCAAGATAACCAGCAACAACCAACACGTCACCACCAGCAGCGGCAAGTGCGCCAACTTCAGCAGCATAATCAGCTTTGCCATCTTCGTGTGCAGCGGCGATTGTTACAGTACCACCAGCAGCTTCGAATTCGCTTTGGAATGCGTCAGCCAAACCTTTGCCGTAGTCGTTGTTTGTGTATGTCAAAGCAACAGATTTGATACCGCGGTCCATAATAACAGATGTCATTACGCCACCCTGACGTGCGTCAGATGGTGCAGTACGGAAGAATAGACCGTTGTCTTCAATTGTAGACAAAGCAGGTGATGTTGCAGATGGTGAAATCATGACCATGCCGTTTGGCATCGCAACGTTTGTAAGTGTCGCAGTTGTAACACCAGAACAGTCACCACCAACGATGCCGGAAACTTTGTCAGATGTGATCAGACGCTCAGCAGCAGCAGTCGCAGCAGCGGCATCAACACAAGTTGTGTCGGCGCGTACAGACGTGATGTTTGTGCCGCCCATGAAATTACCAGATGCGTTAACTTCGGCAATCGCAGCTTCGGCAGCTGGACCCATGTTTGCAACAAGCGATTCAATTGGACCAGTGAAGCCCAAGAAGATGCCCAAGCTTACGCCGTGACCGTCAGCCATTGCACCGTTTGCAAGACCCATAACCAATGCGGATGTGGTAAGTAGTTTTTTCATATTTCAAAGACTCCCTGTCTCTTTGTTGTTGAATACGACTTGCACAAACCAGCCACACTTTAAGTGCTTAAACCAACCAGTACACTACGATGCCGTATTTTACTGCCAAGACAGTACAGTTGTTTGGGAACCTATCCTAGGCCTAAATTTTTGGGTCGAGTTTTTTAATCAAAATGCCGGTTTTTGGCATATTTTTGGTGAATTTACGCTGATTATCTGAAAATTTTAGAACTTTGGTGCGACGAATCAATAATCTCGCTGTTTTGACCACCTACGTTGTCTAATGAATGACGCTAGGGAACTTTGTGGGATAGGGCCATTTTTATCCAATTTGGAATCCTACCTTGAAATACCTACCAATGATTTTCACATGTGGTATTCGAATGGCATCTGTAATCGCTGGCTAAACAACGATAGCATTACGCTGTAAACGAATAGAACGCCCCGAATTTAAGGAACCAATATGTCTGAATATACGCCCCCCAAAGTGTGGAAATGGGATCAAGCCAGCGGTGGCAAGTTCGCCAACATTAACCGCCCTATTGCCGGCGCGACCAGCGAAAAAGATTTGCCCAAAGGGAAGCACGATCTGCAACTGCATTCTTTGGCAACACCTAACGGGGTGAAGGTCACCGTGATGCTAGAAGAGTTGCTAGAGCAGGGTCACAAAGATGCCGATTATGACGCCTATTTGATCAACATCCAAGAAGGCGATCAGTTTTCCAGTGGGTTTGTAGAGATCAATCCAAATTCAAAAATCCCTGCTTTGATGGATCACTCCACAACACCGCCAACCCGCGTTTTTGAATCCGGTGCGATCCTTTTATATCTGGCCGAAAAATATGACGCCTTGCTGCCGAGCGATCCTTCCTTGCGGGCTGAATGCCTATCTTGGCTTTTCTGGCAAATGGGCAGCGCGCCTTATCTTGGCGGTGGCTTTGGTCACTTCTATGCCTATGCGCCTGAAAAATTCGAATATCCGATCAATCGTTTCGCAATGGAAGTGAAGCGCCAATTGGACGTTTTGGATCGGCAGTTGGCTGATCGAAAATTTATTTGTGGTGATGATTACACGATTGCCGATATTGCGATTTGGCCTTGGTACGGCGCACTTCATACAAATATTTTGTATAGTGCGGCAGAGTTCTTAGACGCAGGCAGTTATAAGAATGTTGTTCGGTGGTCGAATGAGATTGCCAAGCGACCTGCCTCAATTCGTGGAAAAATGGTCAATCGTGCGTGGGGTGATTTGGATGGACAATTGCGCGAACGCCACGACGCAAGTGATTTTGAGCTAAGGACTCAGGATAAAATAGAAGCCGAAGAAAGCTAGTTTTAAAAGCGTGGGCAGAGTTGATTTGCCCACGTTTTCTTAGTTGGCGGAAAACTCACCAAACTTGCCGCTATGAAACAGTAACGGTGCGCCAGTCCTGAGTGTCACATTCAGAACCTCGCCCACCATGATCGCGTGATCGCCCGCATCATGAACGGCAGATTTCCGACATTCAAAACGTGCGAGGCAATTATTGATCAACGGCACGCCTTGGGCATTTTCACTGCAATCCAACCCGTCAAAAGCGTCGGCTTTACCAGCAAAACCATTGCAAATATCTGCCTGTTCTGCGCCCAAAACATGAATGGCAAAATGTTCAGATTCAGAAAAGGGAGGATACCTTTTTGATCCTTTGGCAACAGACCACAAAATCAGCGGAGGATCCAACGACACGGAACTAAAACTGTTGGCAGTAATGCCAATACGACCCCAATCAGAATTAGTGGTAACGACAGTTACTCCGGTGCCAAACTGCCCTAAAGCAGAACGGTAAGCCCGTGCATTATCTGAATTCGGTACAAAACTTTCCATCACATTTCCTGTAGATCGCCATTTTTTACGGTACTTCTGCCCCAATAGAGGCTGTGTAAAGGGCAAACCACGTTTCGCGATCCATTTCCACCTTCATTGCGTCACTAATCCGCGCAATTCGATCCAAATTATTTGTTCCCATCACAGGCGCAATTTCTGCCGGATGCGCTAACAACCATGCAACCGCTACCGCAGTGGCATCTACCCCTTGCGCCTTGGCTACAGTATTCAGGGCCGCCAACATAGGGCTCAATGGATCGCCAAACAGACTCCCACCACCAAGGGGCGACCATGCCATCACTGGCGCGCCAAATTCTTGCATGAATGCAATGTCACCATTGGTGAAACATTCCGGTGCAACAACCGATGCCTCGATCTGATTTGTTACAAGTGGGTTGTTCATAGCCGATTGCAACAATGTCCAATCATGACGTTTAAAATTTGAAACACCCACGCTTTTGACTTTGCCGCTAGCAATAAGCCCATCTAATGCCGCGCCGGTTTCTTGGTGATCCATCATTGGATCTGGCCGGTGAACCAGCAACACATCAATTTGGTCAATGTTCATCAATCGCAACGAATGATCGACCGACGCCAAAAGATGTGCGCGGCTGGTGTCATAGTATTTGGCCTTGGCGTCAGAATAACGGCCTACAGGTGCCACGATATCGCATTTCGTAACAATCTCGATTTGGTCACGCAGGGCAGGTGCTGCCTTAAGAGCTGCGCCTAAAACCTCTTCTGCTTCATAGCCGCCATAGATATCAGCCTGATCCATTGTTGTAATGCCTTGGGCCAAACACGCCTCGATCTTGGCCTGCACATGGGCGGGGGTTGTGTTTTCATCATCCGCCAAACGCCACATTCCATAAACAATACGGCTGAAACTTACGTCAGAATTTAATTTTATACGGTTCATTAGCGGCGTTCTCCGACGGCTAGGGGTGTTGCGGGTGGTTGGCTTGGAACACGTCCATAGGCGTGTGGCAATGAACAAGTTTTCAAATGAGGCAAAACCAGACGCCCAAAATGTTCACATTCATCCAAATGCGGGTATCCAGAAAAAATAAAGGCGCGAATGCCCATTTTTTGATAGGCTTCGATTTCTGACAAAACCTGATCGGCGGAACCAACAAGCGCGGCCCCACATCCTGATCTGGCGCGACCAACGCCTGTCCAAAGGTGCGGCTCAATAAAGCCTTCCATGTCGGCCAAATCGCGATTTTTGGCCTGATGCGACACGCCAAGGGATATAGAATCAAGCGCACGATCACGGATCGCTTTGCCCTCGTCATCATCCAGCTTTGATACCAGTTCCCGCGCGTATTCCCGCGCCTCGGCTTCGGTATCTCGAACGATCATATGAACACGCAGACCGTAATCCAGCGTACGGCCATAATGTGCGGCTCGCGCATGCACAGCCTTCATCCGTTCCGCCAGTTGCTCTTTGACTTCTGGCCACATCAGATAAACGTCGCAATGTTCGCCACACAGATCAACGGCGTCGGGCGAATAGCCACCAAAATACAAAAGCGGCCCACCATTTTGTTGATAAGGGCGCAAAGGGTCAGTTGTCAGACCAGCGAAATTATAAACCTCGCCCTGAAAGTTAATTTCATCTTGTGACCATGCTTGTTTCAGAATTTCCACAACTTCGCGGGATCGTTGATAGCGATATGAGCTGTCTTCTTTTTGTCCGGGAAAGTCGGATGAAATGATGTTAACCGTCAAACGTCCTTCTAGCATGTGATCAAGCGTGGCCAGCGTACGCGCCAACATTATAGGCTGCATCTCACCGCAACGAACAGCCGCGAGCAAATTGATTTTGTCAGTGATTGGCGCACAACCTGCCACAAATGAAAGCGTGTCCTGCCCCACCTGATATGACGATGGACACAGGATATTTCGAAAGCCTTGTTTTTCCGCCAGCTTCACGATCTCGCTGCAATGATCCCAACTGGATCGCAACGCGCCGTCCGGCACACCTAAATGACGATAATCATCGGAACAAAGTGCCGAAAACCACGACACTTCTGCGGCATCAAGATCAGGTGAAGTAATTGGAACAACGGTCATTTTTCATGTCTTTCAGTTCAGGTTCCAAAAAATTTATCATCCTGAGAATGCTAAATCAATGATGTAACAATTTTCCAAAACTGCCTTATTTAGACCCTAAATATGGCAAATAGAGTGTAACAATCTGTATTTGCGCGTTTTACCTGCAACAATTCACCATTTTTTGCCACCTTTACGAAACAAAGAGTAAGGGCGAATCAGAATACCTGTTAGAAAGATCGAACGCCTAGGATGACCGGCCACGGAATGGCAGGTGACGATTGGCAGTACAGGAAAACAATGCCCCAGAATATTCTAAGACCAACTGTTGAGGCGGCTTTGCCTCATGTCGCCGGTGCCGAATGGGAGCCTTTGGCAGGCGGACGAACAAACCCCGTGTTTAAAATCAATGCTGATGCGCCATTGGTATGCAAGCTTAGTTGCCTGTCAGGGGAAACGCCCCTTTTTGGTAATCGCGCCTTAGATGAGGCCGCGATTTTAAAACATCTTGAAGGCAGCGGTTTGGCCCCCTCGTTAACTGATGTTCTCGCGGTACCAGAAGGTGAGATACTTATCTATAGCTTCGTTGAAGGTGACATCCTAACCCAAACAATACCAGCCGCCGTTCGTATTTTGCGTCAAGTGCATCAAGCCGAAATCCCTGACAACCTGCCACGCCTAGATGGCAGCAGTGCCGCGATTATTCAAAAGACGAAAGCCATCCTTGAAACCCTGCCTGTGCAAAAGGCAATGGCAATCAGTTTTGCCGAACCAAAGGTTGAATTACCCGACACATTGGTCCCGCGTCTTATTCACGGCGATCCTGTTCCAGCGAACTTCATTCAATCCAAAGGCAAGCTGACACTGATTGATTGGCAATGTCCGGCGATCGGCGATCCGTGCGAGGATTTGGCGATTGCCCTGTCCCCTGCAATGAACGCCGTCTATGGCGATGGGCCACTGACACCTCAACAAATGAAAGAGTGTTTGAACGCTTACGGTGATCGCACTGTTTCTGATCGCTATCGCAAACTTGCCCCGCTGTTTCACTGGCGGATGGCCGCGTATTGTGCGTGGAAAGTTGAACAAGGCGACAAGGATTATGCCGCCGGTGTTAAATTGGAATTGGCCGCCCTAAAGTAGGCCAATCACCCAACCAACAACAATCGTCGCCCCCACGCCCAGCGCGAAAACTGAAACCTGATTTATCCCTTTGGACGCTGGTTTCGCGGGCGTTTCAGACTGTCGCGTCAACATCGCCTCCATCATATGCGGCAACTTGGGGCCAAAGCGTGCCAAAACCATCGCGGTTTTACCCAAATCCTGGATCAACGCCTTGGGGCCAACGCTTTCTTTGATGTAATCCTCAACCACGGGACGCGCGACTTGCCAGATATTGATCTGTGGATTGAACGTCCGCGCAACGCCTTCAACAACAACCATCGTGCGTTGCAAAAGAATAAGTTCCGTGCGCGTTTCCATGCCAAAGCGTTCTGTTACCTCAAACAGGTAATTCAACAAACGACCCATAGAAATTTGCGTCGCATCCATGCCAAAAATAGGCTCGCCAACGCTGCGCAAGGCCTGCGCAAATTCATCGACGTCCTTGTCGGCAGGCACATATCCCGCCTCAAAATGTACCTCGGCGACACGGCGGTAATTGCGGCTAATGAATCCCAACAAAATTTCGGCGTATACACGGCGCGTATATTCATCAATCCGCCCCATAATGCCAAAATCAAGCGTGATGATTTCGCCATTCGGTGCCACCATCAGATTACCTTGATGCATGTCGGCGTGAAAATATCCGTCCCGCAGCGCGTGGTTCAAAAACAGCTCAAGCGTACGATTGCCGATACTTACCATATCATGGCCCGCTGCGCGGATCGCCTCGACCTCGCCAAAGGGAATACCTTCGGCCCACGTCATTGTCATGACACGACGCGCGGAATAGGCGAAATTCGTTGCGGGAACTTTTAAACCTGCGTCTTTTTCTGTGTTGGCTACAAATTCAGCACAAGCTGCACCCTCAACCCGCAAATCAAGTTCTGCATTCACAACACCTTCAAAGTGTTTGATCACCTCGCGGGGGCGCAAGCGGCGGGTGAAAGGGGCAAAAATTTCAACCAAACTTGCACCCAAATAGAATGCATCAATATCGCGACGGAAAGCTTTTTCAACGTCGGGACGAAGGACCTTAACAGCAACGGCTGTTCCGTCAGTTTTCAAATGCGCCTTGTGAACTTGTGCAATTGACGCCGCCGCAACGGGTTCAGAAATATCGCTGAAATAGTAGTCCCAATTTTCGCCCAATTCAGCCTTGATCGCCGCCTTGGCCTGATCCAGTGGAAAAGCAGGCAGTTTATCCTGCAAAAACCGAAGTTGTGCCGCCATTTCAGAACCGACAACATCGGGACGGGTCGATAGAATTTGACCAAATTTGATATATGCTGGGCCCAGCGCGGTTAAGGCGCGCGGCACGGGTGGCAAATCAGGATTTCCACGCAAACCAACAAACTTAAAGGGCCAACCCAAAACTCGCGCTGCTATACGCAAGCCAAGCGGTGCCTCGATCGCCTCAAGCACCAACTTCATTGCACCGGATCGCTCAAAGGTGGCACCCGTACGGATCAAACGCCAAATATTATGCGGCCCGCGCATCTAGATCTTCCACCCTGAATGCAGCGCCGCAATGCCCATCGACAAGTTGCGGTATTTGGCATTCTCAAAGCCAGCATCCTTAATCATCTGCAAGAATGTATCCTGATCCGGGAACTTGCGGATCGATTCGACCAGATATTGATAACTGTCAGAATCATTCGCGATCAACTTACCCATCGGTGGAATGACGTTGAAAGAATAGCGATCATAAGCCCACTGCATCATCGGATTCGGAATTTGGCTAAATTCTAGCACCATCAATCGGCCACCAGGTTTTAAAACACGAAACGCTTCGGACAAGGCATCAGGTACACGGGTGACATTACGAATGCCAAAACTGATCGTGTAAACATCAAACGTGTTGTCCGGAAACGGCAAGGCCATGGCATCACCTACAACCCAATCAAGGCTGGCGGATTTTTCGCCCGCTTCGGCCCGTTGGCGACCCTCGATCAACATCTGTTCTGTCATATCAAGAACCGTTGCGTGGCCCGAACCAGCGCGATCAAGGAACCTAAACGAAATATCACCCGTGCCGCCCGCAACATCTAGCAATTTTTGACCAGCGCGGGGCGCCAACCAATCCATCATCGCATCTTTCCAAATGCGGTGAATGCCCATGGACATGACATCATTCATCACATCATATTTGCTGGCTACGTTCGTAAATACACCATGTACCTTGCCTGCCTTTTCGGATTCGGGCACGGTTTGGAAACCGAAATGTGTTGTTTTATCGTTGGTCTGGGTCATCTGATCTTGCCGTTATTGCTATATCAGCACAGTTATAGGCTGCTGAAACGGGTTTCAATGCGACCCATCTGTCACAAAAGGGCTGATGATGCCAGAATTACCAGAGGTCGAGACCGTCAGACAGGGCCTGCTTGGTGCCATGGACGGCGCCACGATAACAAAAGCAGAAGTAAACAGACCCGATTTACGTTGGCCTTTTCCAGAAAATATGGCCCAAAGAATAACTGGGCAAAAGGTTTTGGGTCTGTCGCGGCGTTCAAAATATATATTGGTGTCGCTAGCGTCCGGTGAAACGCTGATCATTCATTTGGGCATGTCTGGCCGAATGACGGTTTCAGGCGACCCATTGGGGCAATTTCACCATGAACACCCTGCCCCACAGAAACATGACCACGTGGTTTTTCACATGGATAATGGCGCACAAGTTACATTTAATGACCCAAGACGTTTTGGCGCTATGGATCTGGCGACAAGCGATGACATCGAAAACCACTGGCTGATTTCAAAAATCGGCCCCGAACCTTTGGGCAATGAATTTAACGCACCCTATTTGGTCGAACGGCTGAAAACGCGGGCGATGCCAATTAAAACCGCACTTCTTGACCAACAAATCGTCGCGGGACTTGGTAATATATATGTATGCGAGGTTTTGTTTAGGGCCGGCGTTTCACCTCAACGCAAAGCCAAAGATATTTCAGCGAAAAAAATAGGTGCGCTGGTCCCGATAATACGTGATGTCTTGTCCGAGGCCATTGTTGCAGGCGGATCATCCCTCAAGGATTATCGACAGGCCGACGGTGAATTAGGTTATTTTCAACATCGATTTAAGGTCTACGATAGAGAGGGCGAAACCTGTTTAAACGACGGATGTGGCACAGAAATTTCCCGTATCGTACAGTCGGGTCGTTCCAGTTTCTTCTGTAAGAAATGTCAAAGATAGCTTGAATCCGCTGAATTGCCTGCTAACCCTACAGGTCTGAACAAACAATCAAAGGTGCCCAATGGCCTATGACAATCTGATCGTTTCGATAAATGACCATGTGGGTTTGATCCAATTAAACAGACCAAAAGCGTTGAACGCTTTGAATTCAAAACTTTTGGCTGAATTGGCAAAATGTCTAAAATCGATGGAATCAAACGACAAGGTTCGTGCCATTGTTATCACTGGTTCTGAAAAGGCCTTTGCGGCGGGTGCCGATATCTCCGAGATGTCTGGCAAAAGCTTTGTTGAGGTTTATCGCGCCGACATGTTCAACGAAGACGCCAACATGATCGATCGTTGTCGCAAGCCCGTTATTGCCGCGGTTGCCGGATATGCGCTGGGCGGCGGATGCGAATTAGCAATGATGTGCGATTTCATTATTGCCGCAGATACGGCCAAGTTTGGCCAGCCCGAAGTAAATCTAGGCGTTTGTGCCGGCATTGGTGGCACCCAGCGTTTAACAAGATTGGTGGGCCGCGCGAAATCAATGGATATGAATCTTACGGGCCGCTTTATGGATGCCGAAGAAGCAGAACGTTCAGGCCTTGTCAGCCGAGTCGTTCCTGCCAAAAAGCTGATGGAAGTGGCGTTGGATGCCGCAGAAAGAATCGCTGAGAAGTCGATGATCGCCACAATGACCATCAAAGAGGCCGTAAAACGTGGTGAAGAATCAAGTTTGGCCGAAGGATTGTTGTTCGAAAGACGCGTTTTTCACGCCTTATTTGCCACAGAAGACCAAAAAGAGGGCATGAATGCCTTCGTTGAAAAGCGAGAACCGCAGTTTCGCGACAAATAGGGCTATGCCTTATTGACATGATCCCATCATCCACCTAGAAGCACGACTTCAGAACGTAATGACCGCTAGAACGGAATCAAACACATGGCAAATACGCCCCAGTCTAAAAAGCGCGCACGCCAAGCCGAACGCCGCACAGAAGTTAACAAAGCCCGCCGTTCGCGGATTCGCACTTTCCTACGTAAAGTAGAAGAAGCGATCACATCCGGTGATCAAGAAGTTGCAAAAGCTGCATTGCAAGCTGCTCAACCAGAGCTAATGCGCGGTGTAACTAAAGGTGTTGTTCACAAGAACACAGCTTCGCGTAAAATTTCGCGTCTTGCTTCTCGTGTGAAAGCATTGGCTGCTTAAGCAACCATCTACAGATTATTTGTAAAGAGCGTCAGTTAATTCTGGGCGCTCTTTTCTTTTGCGTTCTAAAAACTTGGCGCAAACACATCACATTTTTTTCCCCAAAGAGATTCTTTTTCCTAAGAACACGAGTCAAGCGCAGAGTCTTGTTGATTGAGTCCACAAGTGCCGTCTAGTTTGATCAAGCGATTCACAAAAACTGTTTCCTTGGGGGGGACTTATCCATGAGCACGGCCACCGGTCCGAGCATATCCGAAGTACTGCCAAATGAGGCTTGGGAAAATCTTTCGAAAAATCAAGACGCTGTCCTGATTGACGTTAGAACCAAGGCTGAATGGGGCTTCGTTGGTATTCCTGATCTGTCCGATCTTGGTAAAGAAGTGATTCTATTGGATTGGCTTCAATTTCCAGGCATGACCCCCAATACAGAATTTGTTGATAGCTTGCTGGCGCGCTTTGATGGTGACGCATTGCCTGACATGTATTTTCTATGTCGTTCGGGCGCGCGTTCCATGAGTGCGGCAAGGGCAGTCGTGGCCACGGTGGCCGCAAGCGGCGGGACGGTCGCTTGTGTCAATGTTGCAGAAGGTTTTGAGGGAGACCTGAACGCGCATCGCCATCGAGGTGGAATGAATGGGTGGAAAGCCCATGGTTTACCTTGGACACAGTCCTAAAGCCAAAGTCCGCAAAACAGCAAGAACACTAAAAAAATTAGGTAGATGAATATGTCGAATGAAGTCTGGGGTAGAGTTTGTGAAAGTCTTAAAGGTTCAGTTGGAAACAACAATTACGTTACATGGATCAAGCCTTTGCAATTCGCAGGCTTTGACGCGGGCATAGCGACATTCCATGTTCCAACAACCTTTATGGGAAATTGGGTATCACGCAACTTTGGCGACCAGATCCAACAACTGTTGATGGCCGAGGGCCTTTCTGCGACGCGCGTGATGTTCAAAGTACCCACGCAAAAACAAGCGATGTCCAGCATTCCAACAAAATCCATGACCGCCAAACCTGCGGCGCCCGCTGTGGTTAAACGTGTTCAGCCTTCCGTAGAAAAAGAAAACGTCATGGGTGCACCGCTAGATGCCCGTTTTCAATTCGACAGCTTTGTTGTTGGTAAACCGAATGAATTGGCCCACGCCGCGGCACGTCGTGTTGCCGAAGGTGGCCCTGTTACCTTCAATCCGCTGTTTTTGTATGGCGGCGTTGGTTTGGGCAAAACCCACCTGATGCATTCCATCGCGTGGCAACTGCAAACACGTACGCCAAACCTAAAGGTTGTTTATTTGTCGGCCGAACAATTCATGTACCGTTTTGTTCAATCCTTGCGGGATCGTTCGACGATGGATTTCAAGCAAATCTTTCGCTCTGTTGACGTTCTAATGGTGGACGACGTGCAATTCATCGCCGGCAAAGATTCCACACAAGACGAATTCTTTCACACCTTTAACGCGTTGGTCGATCAAGGCCGCCAAATCATCATTTCTGGCGATCGTTCGCCTTCTGAAATGAACGGTCTGGATGATCGTATTCAATCCCGCCTGCAATCTGGTCTTGTGGTTGATCTACACCCAACCGATTACGAATTGCGTCTCGGGATTTTGCAGCAAAAAGTTGAACTTTATAAATCCCAGTATTCTGACTTGGTCATCGCACCGGGTGTCTTGGAATTCTTGGCCCACCGGATCAGCACAAATGTGCGCGTTCTTGAGGGTGCTTTGACACGTCTGTTCGCATTCGCATCCCTTGTGGGTCGCGAAATCACAATGGATTTGACCCAAGATTGTCTTGCCGACATTTTGCGCAGCTCTGATCGTAAGGTCACGATTGATGAAATCATGCGCAAGGTTGCGGAACATTATAACATCCGCATGTCTGACATGCTTTCGCCGCGCCGCACACGTACCGTTGCGCGCCCCCGTCAGGTGGCGATGTATTTGTCCAAACACCTAACGCAACGCTCATATCCTGAAATTGGTCGCCGCTTTGGTGGTCGTGATCACACGACGGTTTTACACGCCGTGCGCAAAATCGAGGAATTGAAGTCAATCGACAGTCAAATTTCCGATGATGTAGAGCTTTTACGTCGCATGTTAGAGGCATAAAGCACCCTTTCGCTTGACGCCCCTTCAACAACACCCGACAGTCTAAAAAAATGCTTGAGCAGCGCTGCCTTTTTAGGCTAGTTTCGCGGTCCAAGCCTAATAGGGACTGAAGAAATGAAAATCAGCATCGAACGTGCAACATTGCTTAAGGCGGTTGGTCAAGCACAATCCGTGGTTGAGCGTCGCAACACCATTCCGATCCTCGCAAACGTTCTAATTGAAGCCGATGCAAATTCAGTTTCATTCCGCGCCACCGACCTTGATATCGAGGTTGTTGATAAAACAGTTGCCCAAGTTGATCGCCCAGGTGCGACAACTGTTTCTGCTGTTACCTTGCACGAAATTGTTCGCAAACTGCCTGATGGTGCGTTGGTGCAATTGACCGACGATGGTTCAAGCGGCCGCCTTACCGTTGAGGCGGGTCGTTCAAATTTCTCACTTGCGACATTGCCGCGAGAAGATTTCCCTGTGATGGCAAATGCCGAATACGGCGCGAATTTTTCGATTGAATCAAAAGTGCTGCGTCGCTTGTTCGACAAATCCAAATTTGCAATTTCTACCGAAGAAACCCGCTATTATTTGAACGGCGTTTATATGCACGTGTCTGATGCTGACGGCGGTAAGGTTTTGCGTTGCGTCGCAACCGACGGACACCGTCTTGCACGTATTGATGCGGATTTGCCAGCCGGTGCGGAAACAATGCCTGGCGTGATCGTTCCTCGTAAAACTGTGGGCGAACTACGCAAATTGTTGGATGATGACGATGTAAAAATCGCCGTGTCTGTTTCTGAAACCAAAGTACGCTTTGCAACACCTGAAATCACACTGACGTCCAAGGTTATCGACGGCACATTCCCAGATTACACACGCGTAATTCCGCAAGGTAACACCCGCCGATTGGAAGTAGACGCGGCAGAATTTGCCAAAGCGGTTGATCGTGTGGCGACGGTTTCATCCGAACGCTCCCGTGCGGTTAAGCTGTCATTGGATGAGGATCGTTTGGTTCTTTCAGTTAACGCACCAGACAGCGGTGCCGCCGAAGAAGAGCTGGCGGTTGCTTATGGTGATGATCGCTTAGAAATCGGCTTTAACGCGAAATACTTGTTGGAAATCGCCAGTCAGGTTGATCGCGAAAATGCAGTCTTCATGTTCAATTCTTCAGGTGATCCAACCTTGATGCGCGAAGGCAACGACACGACAGCCGTATATGTCGTGATGCCAATGCGCGTTTGACGCAAATCACGCGAATTTAGGGGGGCGATATGGCAGGCCAACAACAATGGCTCGGCGATATCGCCCTTTCGCATTTCAGATCCCACAAATTGCTGAATCAACCACTTGATGGTCGCCCCGTTGCAATCTTTGGGCCAAATGGTGCGGGCAAAACAAACATCCTTGAAGCGGTCTCGCTTTTATCCCCTGGTCGGGGGCTACGACGCGCAACTGCCGATGATCTTTCCCGAAAACCCGAAGCATTGGGATGGAAAGTATCCGCAACACTGAACAGCCCCCATAGAACCCATGAAATAGCCATGCGCGCCGAGGCAGGTGCCAGTCGCGTGGTAACAATTGATGAAAAAACCGCGCCTCAAGTGGCTCTGGGTCGCATTGCCCAAATTTTGTGGTTGGTACCTGCCATGGACCGTCTATGGATCGAGGGCGCGGGTGAACGGCGCCGGTTTCTTGATCGCATTACGCTAAGTTTTCAGCCCAATCACGCCGAGGCGGTTCTTAGTTATGACAAAGCCATGCGCGAACGTAACCGGTTGCTGAAAGACCACGTTCGCGACGCACATTGGTATCTTGCGCTAGAGGGGCAAATGGCCAAAAGCGGTGCAGAAATTCATCGCAACAGAATTGATGCATTGTCACTGTTGGCCGAGGCGCAAAGTAATGCCAAAACCGCCTTTCCTGCCGCCGATTTGACCCTGATCGAAGGCGAAGAAAACATCGGCTTTGACGAGGCGTCTTTGCGCGAAGTTCTGGCCAATAACCGCCCCAATGATTTGCGCGCTGGGCGCACCCTAGTTGGCCCGCATCGTTCTGATGTTGCTGCACTTTTTGCCGCCAAGGGTATTGATGCACGCCAATGTTCAACTGGCGAACAAAAGGCCCTTTTGATCAGTCTAATTCTATCTAATGCCCGCGCCTTGGCCACGCTAAATGATGCCCCACCAATTATCCTTTTGGATGAGGTCGCCGCCCACCTAGACGACAACCGTCGCGCCGCCCTTTACGATGAAATTACGGCCATTGGCGCACAGGCATTTATGACGGGCACAGGTGTTGAATTATTCGCTGAAATGAAGGGCCGCGCACAGGCCTTGTATGTCAGTGAATCGGGTGGTTTGTCTGAAACAAAAGAGGTCGACTTATGAACAAGAACCGCATCACATTAATCACTCTTGGCGTACGCGATTTGCCCCGTGCCACAAAATTTTATCAAGACCTTGGATGGGTCGCTGAGGAAATTTTGCCCTTAGTTGCGTTCTTTGACATGAACGGCGCAAAATTTGGTTTATATAATCTTGAAAAACTTGCCGAAGACTTGGGCCGTGATGTCGATACCTTAGGAAATGGTGCCACAACTTTGGCCCAAAATTTTGCAACCGAAGCAGAAGTTGATGAAGCCTTTGCATTGGCAATTGCCGCCGGTGCAACTGAATGCAAAGCGCCTGAAAAAATCTTTTGGGGTGGGTATTCGGGCACATTTGCCGATCCAGAAGGACATGTTTGGGAACTTGCCATGAATCCATTTTGGGGCATGGATGACGAAGGTAAATTAAAGTGACTGTAACTCTCTATGAACTGGCCCTTTATGCAGGCGCCCTTTTCATTTTGTTCATCACACCCGGCCCTGTTTGGGTTGCCCTGATTGCGCGCGCCGTTTCTGGTGGCATGCGCTCGGCGTGGCCATTAGCCTTGGGCGTTGCTTTTGGCGATATGCTTTGGCCGCTGGTCGCAATTTTTGGCGTTTCTGCGATCGTCGCCGTTTACGCCGATTTCCTAATTGTTCTACGGTTTGTTTCCGCCGGCATTTTGATCCTGATGGGTATCGGATTGATCCGCTTTGCCGGCAAGGTGCTGACGGGTAACAACGCGCTTACTAAACCCGGGATGTGGGCGGGGTTCATCGCTGGGTTATTGGCTGTGACCGCCAACCCCAAAGCCAGCCTTTTCTACATGGCCCTTCTGCCAACTTTCTTTGATTTCACTGTTTTGAACTTCTTTGACATCGTCGCAATTTGCTTTACCTCGTTGATCGTTCCCTTGTTTGGCAACTTAACACTCGGCCTATTTGTCGAGCGCATTCGCAAATTCTTGGCCACACCCAGCGCGGTAAAACGCACAAATATAGGGGCCGGAATTGCCCTAATTCTTGTTGGCATCGTCATCGCGCTGACCTGACGCAAAATATAGGGTCAGGGCGTGACAATACCCCCTAGAGCGGGTATAAAATCTACAAAAATCAAAGGATCATCCCGATGGCCGACAACGAGCAAAACCAAGAAGATTATGGTGCGGATTCTATCAAAGTTCTCAAGGGCTTAGAAGCTGTTCGCAAACGTCCTGGTATGTATATCGGTGACACCGATGATGGTTCCGGTTTGCACCACATGGTTTATGAATGTGTGGACAACGGCATTGATGAGGCTTTGGCCGGTCACGCTGATTTTGTTAATGTAACAATCCACGACGATAACAGTATTTCTGTTCGTGATAACGGCCGCGGAATTCCCGTCGGCATCCACGAAGAAGAAGGTGTTTCCGCCGCCGAGGTAATCATGACCCAGCTGCACGCTGGCGGCAAATTTGATAGCAATTCGTACAAGGTATCCGGCGGTCTGCACGGTGTGGGTGTTTCCGTTGTGAACGCATTGTCTGTTTGGCTGGAATTGCGCATTTGGCGCGATGGCAAAGAACACTATGCCAAGTTTGCCCATGGCGACACCGCTGAACATTTGCGCGTTGTTGGTGATGCCAATGGTCAAAAAGGTACCGAGGTACGTTTTCTCGCGTCTACCGAAACGTTTTCCAACCTAGAATATTCGTTCAAGACATTGGAAAATCGTCTGCGCGAATTGGCATTCCTAAATTCTGGCGTTCGTATCATTCTAAAGGATGAACGCCCCGCCGAGCATCTGAAATCAGAGCTTTTTTATGAAGGTGGCGTTAAAGAGTTCGTTAAATATCTTGATCGCTCCAAAAGCTCGATGTTGGAAGAGCCGATTTTTGTCCGCGGTGAGAAAGACGACATCGGGATCGAGGTCGCGATGTGGTGGAACGACAGCTACCATGAAAATGTTCTGCCGTTTACCAACAACATCCCCCAACGCGATGGCGGCACCCACATGGCGGGTTTTCGTGGCGCGTTAACACGGACCATTAACAGTTATGCCCAAAGCAGCGGCATCGCGAAAAAAGAAAAAGTGGCCTTTACCGGTGACGATGCGCGCGAAGGTTTAACCTGTGTATTGTCGGTCAAAGTTCCTGATCCAAAATTCAGCAGCCAAACCAAAGACAAACTTGTTTCATCAGAAGTACGCCCCGCGGTTGAAAGCTTGATGAATGAAAAACTGTCGGAATGGTTCGAGGAAAACCCACAATTGGCCAAGATGATTGTCGGTAAAATTGTCGAGGCGGCCTTGGCACGCGAAGCAGCCCGCAAGGCTCGTGAATTGACCCGTCGTAAGACGGCACTTGATGTAAACTTCCTTGCTGGCAAACTTAAAGATTGTTCTGAAAAAGACCCGTCCAAAACCGAAGTCTTCTTGGTGGAGGGTGATTCAGCCGGTGGTTCTGCGCAAACGGGTCGCGATCGCCTAACACAGGCGGTTTTGCCTTTGCGTGGTAAAATCCTTAACGTCGAACGCGCACGTTTTGATCGTATGCTGGGCAGCCAAGAAATTGGCAACCTTGTTATGGCGCTGGGCACGGGCATTGGTCGTGACGAATTTAATATCGAAAAACTGCGCTATCATAAAATCGTAATTATGACCGATGCGGACGTCGATGGCGCACACATCCGTACACTTTTGCTAACCTTCTTCTTCCGCCAAATGCCGGAATTGATCGAAGGCGGCTACCTATATATTGCTCAGCCACCGTTGTTCAAAGTTTCACGCGGTAAATCCGAGGTTTATTTAAAGGATCAACCTGCGCTGGATGATTATTTGGTTGCTCAAGGTGTCGACGGTGCTGTGCTAAAACTTGCCGATGGAACGGAAATGGCTGGTGCTGATTTGGTTCGTGTCGTTGAAGAGGCGCGTTCCGTACGTCGTATTTTACAGGCCTTCCCAACACATTATTCCCAACACATCTTGGAACAAGCCGCCATTGCCCGCGCGTTTATTCCGGGTGCAATTGACGCAAACATTCAAGGTGTCGCCGATGCGATTGCTGAACGTTTGAACCTGATTGCGTTGGAATATGAACGTGGTTGGCAAGGTCGACCAACGCAGGATCACGGTATTCGTTTGGCCCGTATTTTGCGCGGTGTCGAAGAGGTACGCACCCTTGATGGTCGTGTTATGCGGTCCGGCGAGGCACGCAAACTGGCTGAATTCACCGACAACATGGTCGAGGTTTACTCGCAACCCGCTCAGCTAATTCGCAAAGATAAGATCACGTCTGTAAATGGTCCAAGCAGCCTTCTTGCCGCTATTTTGACCGAGGGCGAAAAAGGTCTTTCATTGCAACGCTACAAAGGTTTGGGCGAGATGAATCCAGATCAATTATGGGAAACCACCCTTGATCCAGACGCCCGTACATTGTTGCAAGTGAAAATCGATGATCTTGCTGATGCTGATGACATCTTCACCAAGCTTATGGGTGACGTTGTTGAGCCACGTCGCGAGTTCATTCAAAATAACGCGTTGTCGGTGGAAAACCTCGACTTCTAAACACGAAATGCGGGTCTAATGCTGGAGTTTTCGATAAAACTCCAGCGCTTGCTCTTCTAGTTTTTTAAACTCGTCCGGCAATTTTGGTATGTCACCTTCGGCACCCGCAAACCCCGTGCTATTCCACACGGCACCATACCAATGCGGTGCCCATGCACCATCATCTGGGTGCGGGCCTTTGGGCCAAGTCAACATGGCCGTATCAAACGTCAGACCAATATCTTGGCATAAATCCCTCAGCGCCTTTTCTGGGTTTTGTCGAATTTCAAAGCTATCGATTACGACGGGCCGTTCGCCAGTCATCTGACAAACTTCATCAAATATTTCCGCTTGCTGGCGAAACCCAATATCATCCAACGTCGGATTTTCCCGTTTCGCTGCATAAGATGCAATTACCCGTGCTGGATGCCGGATCAGAAAAACGTTTGTGACATCCGCCAACCATTTGCGATCAAATCCCTCGATCATGTGGTGCGTCATATGTTTTTGATAGAACACACTTCGACGATCAGGTGTCGTTCCCACACATCGTGCTGCAACGATTTTTGGATCTTGTTCACCAGCCGCTAAAATTTCATCACCCATCGGATGAACAAGACCCGTCTTTGCCAGATATGCCGCATAAAACGGCTCATCCCAAACCGCGGTATCTGGCCTTGCAGCAAATGAATACATCATGGCGGTTGAAAGGTTTCTTGGCCCAGACCACATCGCAATGCGCATTGGATTTCCTTTTCACTTGTTCATCAAATTTGCCTGACGCTATGCCAAGGTCAAATCCGTGCCAAGACCAAAGGTATCATCAAACCCTTGTGATCTCACAAATCGGTGATTTGCTTTTAAGGTGCTCTACTGCGCAATTTCCGAAAAAGGAGACAAGTAATGAAGTTTTATGGATTAATATTTTCGCTATTAATGTTTGCCCCTGCGGCACAAGCCGCAACAACTGTTGTGGCAGGTGGTTGTTTTTGGTGCGTCGAGGCAGATTTCGAATCTGTACCCGGCGTAAGCAAAGCTGTCAGTGGATTTTCCGGCGGCAGTAAATCAAATCCAACATATAAGGATGTAACCAAAGGCGGCACTGGCCACTATGAGGCGGTGACAATTACCTATAACCCCAACAAGGTGTCTTACGAAAAGCTGCTGCATTTATTCCTTCGCTCGGTCGACGTAACGGACCGAGGCGGTCAATTTTGTGACCGTGGCGATTCATATCGCACCGCTATTTTTGTGAAAAACGACAAAGAGCGCGCGATTGCCGAGGCTGCGATTAAACAGGCCGAGGCCGATCTTGGGCGTAAAATCGTAACACCCATCCTTAATCAAGGTAAGTTTTATGCTGCCGACCGAGGGCACCAGAATTATTATAAAGGTAAGTCTTTGGTAATCACACGGTTTGGTCCGAAAACCAAAGCCAATGCATATAAAGCATACCGCAAAGCATGCGGTCGCGATGCCAAAGTGAAATCATTGTGGGGCAGTGCTGCTTCATTCGCCCACTAGGCATTTGCTGCAATAAAACGATCAACTTCGGCGCGGTCAGGAATGGCCGTTGCCGCACCGGGTCGCGTAACCTGAATAGCAGCGGCGGCGGCGGCCAGTTTTAACGCCGTTGCTGGATCATTCCCTTGCTCTAAAGCTGCCACAAAGAAACCCGCGAATGTGTCACCGGCACCGGTAGTATCAAGCGGCGTTACGGGAAACGAACTTTGGACGAGCGTTTTGCCCTGATGAAACAACTCGGCCCCTTTTGATCCTTTGGTTATTAAAACAGTGTCTAAACCAAGTGATTTTAGTGGTTTTTGAAATGTCTCTTCCAATTGCGCCGCCTCAAATTCATTCACGCAAAGAACATCAACCTCCGCTATAATGTTCTTCACGGCATCTGTGTCAAAAGGCGCGGCTGAATATACGACTGTTACGCCCAATTGTTTTGCAATCCTTGCTGCCTCAACCTGTCCATTGGTTTCATTCTGGATCAATAGGTAATCACAAGGTTTAGCCCTATTTAGAGCCGCTTTTATTGCATCTGTTTTGATGTCAGCATTGGCGCCTGCGTGTACAACAATCGCATTTTCGCCCTTGGTATCAACATTGATAATCGCATGCCCCGTTGCCTGTTCAGAGGTGGAGATAAAATCCGTTTCCACACCATATGCGGTCAACTCATCGATTGCCCAGCGCCCATCCATGCCAACAGATCCAATGTGTTTGGTTATTGATCCGGCTTTGGCCGCTGCCACTGATTGATTGGCACCTTTACCACCCAGGCCCGTTGCCAATGAATTTGAGGCAATCGTTTCACCAGGATTAGGAATAGATTGAACCTGATAAACGTGATCCGCGTTGATCGATCCCAAACAAAATACCGTCATTTGAACCCTTTCTTTGAAAACCAAGCTATCGATCAAAAACCTAGGCCTCAACTTCATAATTCTCGCTTTAACGACGCGTTCATTTTTTGTAGGCTGCACGTGCCTATTGGGGGGCCATAAATTGAACGCCGTTAAATCTTCTGTCACGCCAATGATGGCGCAATTTTTGTCGATTAAAGTCGACTACCCTGACGCCTTGCTGTTTTACCGCATGGGCGATTTCTATGAATTGTTTTTTGACGATGCCGTAGCCGCCGCCGCTGCACTGGATATTACCTTAACCAAACGCGGCCAGCATATGGGCGAAGATATTTCCATGTGCGGCGTGCCCCATCATGCCGCCGAGGGTTATTTGCTAACGCTAATCCGCAAGGGTTTTCGGGTTGCCGTTTGTGAACAAATGGAAAGCCCCGCCGAGGCCAAGAAGCGAGGGGCTAAATCTGTTGTTCGCCGTGAGGTGGTGCGCCTTGTAACCCCTGGCACTCTTACAGAAGACAGTCTTTTGGATGCACGTCGCCACAATTATTTGGCCGCATTTGCAAATGTAAGAGATGCATCTGCCCTGGCGTGGGTTGATATTTCAACTGGCGAATTTCACGTCATGCCTTGTGGGCTTGAACGACTTTCGCCAGAACTAGCGCGTCTTGCGCCCAGTGAAATTGTTCTAATTGATGACGATGCAGACGAATTGATTCCGTTGGTTGAGGAAATGGGCGTAACGCCCGCCTTTCTGTCGCGCGCCAGTTTTGACAGTGCATCAGCGACAAAACGACTGTGCGAATTGTTCAACGTTAAAACGCTGGAATCCTTTGGTCAATTTACGCGGGCCGATTTGGCCGTGCTTGGCGGCATTGTTGAATATCTTGAACTAACGCAAAAAGGTAACCTGCCGCTCATCCGACCCCCTGTTAAGGAACTTGCCAAGGGTGCCATGCAAATTGATGCAGCAACCCGCCGGAATCTTGAGCTGACTAAATCCCTTAGTGGTGGGCGTGAGGGTTCACTTTTGTCTGCCATCGATCGCACAATTTCAGCCGCTGGTGCCCGTTTGCTGGAACGCCGAATTTCCGCGCCGACTTTGGATTTGGATATCATCAATGCGCGGCAAGACGCTATTGAGACCCTGCTTAATCAAACCGATCTGGCTGTGAACTTGCGAACCTCATTGCGATCTGTGCCTGATTTAGATCGTGCCTTGTCTCGTTTGTCGGTTGATCGTGCCGGCCCAAGGGATTTGACTGCCATTCGCAACGGTTTGGAACAAGCCAAGGAAATCTCGTCACTTATTTCTAAGACGGCTGATCATGGTCTGCTTGGTGAGGCGGCCAAAGCGTTACTTGGGCATGATGATTTATTGAATTTACTTGATGCTGCCATGATTGCAGAGCCCCCACTGTTAACCCGTGACGGTGGCTTCATCGCATCTGGGTATCACGCTGAATTGGATGAGGCGCGGACATTGCGGGATGAAGGGCGTGGTGTGATCGCTGGTTTGCAATCTGATTATGCCAAACAAACGGGCATCAGCGCACTAAAGATCAAACACAATAATGTCCTTGGCTATTTTATTGAAACCCCAGCTGGCCATGCGCAAAAGATGTTAGCAACACCTTTGT
>Ga0208971_1000545_pt1 | contig 26387 bp, 26 predicted proteins | sample AOAMet1_18_M0_10_2_FD_188229 | JGI IMG/M metagenome (GOLD analysis project Ga0208971, IMG submission 188229) | Ammonia-oxidizing marine microbial communities from Monterey Bay, California, USA - CAN11_18_M0_10 (SPAdes) | ecosystem: Environmental > Aquatic > Marine > Intertidal zone | place... | reverse complement strand
TGCCTTCCTGGATCAGGTCGAGAAACTGCAAACCACGGTTGGTATACTTTTTCGCAATGGAGATAACCAGTCGCAGGTTGGCTTCAACCATTTCTTTCTTGGCGCGCCGGGCCATTGCTTCGCCCATTGTCATGCGGCGATTGATATCTTTGATCTGGGCAACGTTCATATCAGCCAGCTTCTCAACCTGGGCCAGCTTGCGCTGTGAACGGAGAATTTCAACTTCCTGCGCCGCAACACGCTCGGCCCAGCTCTCTTTTGACTTGGCCAGCTCTGTTGTCCAGGTCATGTTTGATTCATTGCCGGGGAACAGTTTGATAAATTCTTTGCGCGGCATTTTGCCCAAACGAATGCACAGGCGCATGATTTTGCGTTCTTCGGCGCGAACTCGCTCCACTGCCAGTCTGACTTTGGCAATCAGTGGATCAAACTGACGCGGGGTCAGTTTTAAAAACTTAAACAGCTCGGCCAGTTCTTCGAGATTCTTCTGCGATGCGTCACCGTTGCGGCCATAGCGGGCCACGCAGGTATCGGTTTTCTTCAGCTGCTTGCGGATGGCGTCAAAGCGTTCAAAGGCGACTTCAGGATCCAGTCCACCTTCGTGCTGTTCTTCCTCTTCCTCTTCTTCTTCCTCTTCGCCATTTTCAAGCTTTAAGGCTTCGGCAGCTTGCTGCTGTGCCAGTGCTGAGGGCACGTGCTCCATCGGATTTAGATAACCGCTGATAATATCGGTGAGTTTCTTCTCTCCGGATTCAACTTTTTCATATTCAGCAATAATTGTGGCAACGGTAGTCGGCCAGTCGGCGACCGCAGACATCAGCTCCCGGGTGCCTTCTTCAATCCGCTTGGCAATTTCAATTTCGCCTTCGCGAGTCAACAGCTCAACCGACCCCATTTCACGCATATACATGCGCACTGGATCGGTGGTGCGGTGCTGCTCAGACTCTACTGAGGCAAGCGCGGCAGCAGCTTCTGCGGCGGCCACTTCGTCAGGGGTATTGTCACTGGCAAGGCTTGAAAGGGTGTCGGCATCGGGGGCTGTCTCAAAGACAGTAATACCCATGTCGTTGATCATCTGGATTATATCTTCGACCTGTTCCGGATCGGCTATATCTTCTGGCAGGTGATCGTTGACTTCAGCATAGGTTAGGTAGCGCTGTTCGCGGCCCTTGGCTATAAGATCTTTGATGCCGGACTGTTGCTTTTGGTTGGTATCGCTCATAGGACTCAATTACTGTTTAGACGCTGAAAAATAGCGGAGGATTATAGCCGAAAATATACGCCATGTCCGCACCAATTTAGGCTTTATTTGGCCGTGCCAATTTTTGTTATCTTAGACTACAAGTCGTTGTTTTATCTTATTTTTTAGCTCGACGAATTGATTGTCGTCGCCCAGTTGCATATGAATCTTCAGCAACTGCTTAATCTGGCGCTCACTGAGGCTTTCCTGAGCCAGCAGATAAGTTGCTTTGCGCTCTCCCGGAAGAGCTTCAAACGCATCCCGAGAAACGTGGGCCAGAGTGTCAGTAAATTCCTGATCGTCATCTCGGCCAGTGCCTTTTGGCGGCTGATGAAGCTCGCTGCCAGCCAGGGTCTTGAGCAGCTGTAATTCGCTCTGATCCGAGTAGGTGGCCTGCCAGCGGGCAAATATATGCGACGTCTTGCTGCAGGCTACATCGCTATTAATCAGCGCCAAAATCTTCAGGAACAGAGCCATATCCGGGTCTGCAGAGATACTGAGCATCTCTGTATCTTCAACATATTCAGCTAACTGTGGATGGTTGACCAACAGGGCGCTGAGAAACTTAATCGGCGATAGACGAATTTTGCTACGTCGCACCACCAGAGTTTCTGGATAGGGCTGCTCGTAGTCGCCTTCGCCGTAGATATCATCCGGTGGCGGCCCCGCGTAAAAGTCATCGGGCGGCGCTTGATTTCTGCTCTGACTGTCTGTCTGCACTGGAGGCTGTGCTGGCCCCTGAGGTACACTACCTCGCTGGGCCGGGGGCTTGTGTGTAGCCACATAGTCGCGCAGATTCTCGGCAGAGATACCGGTACGGCTTGAGAGTTCTTCCAGCATCAGTTGGCGAAAAACTCCCTGAGGTATACGGTTGATCTGGGGTGCGCAGATCTTACTGAGGCGCGCCTTGCCATCGGCGGTGCTGCTGTCGATGCCATCGCTGAGCTGTTCAAAGAGAAATTCGGAGAGTGGCTGTGCTCTGTCCACCTGTTGCATAAAGTCTTGTTTGCCCAGTTGGCGCACCATAGTGTCTGGATCTTCGCCATCCGGTAGAAACAAAAATTTTGCTGAGACGCCATCGCGCATCTCTGGAATTGCTGTATCTAATGCTCGCGCCGCCGCTTTGCGTCCAGCCTTGTCGCCGTCGAAGCAAAATACGATCTCGGAGGTGTAGCGGAAAATCTTTTGCAGATGGCTCTCGGTTAGTGCAGTACCCAAGGTGGCTACAGCATTATTAATCTCGAATTGGGCTAGTGCAATAACATCCATATAGCCCTCAACCATTATTAGACAGGGGATCTCTTTAAGTTTTTGCCGAGCTTCATAGAGGCCGTAGAGCTCTCGGCCTTTACTAAACACCGGAGTCTCCGGTGAATTGAGATACTTGGGTTTGCTGTCATCCAGCACTCTTCCACCAAAGCCAACAGTGCGGCCCCGTTGGTCGCGGATAGGGAAGGTTATACGGTGGCGAAAGAAGTCATACTGTTTTTTTTCTTCCGGCTTGACGACCAGCATACCGGATTCATTTAACAGTCCACGGCGCTGGTCATCGGTGCCTACGGCTTTTAATAGATTGTCCCAACCCGGTGGCGCATAGCCGACACCGTATTGGCCGGCGACCTGTCCACTGAGACCCCGTGCCTTGAGATAATCCACAGCAGTGGCGGCCCCTGCATGCTCGCGCAACTGTTTGCGAAAATAGCGATCGGACTCGGAGAGGATTGAGTAGAGATTGTCTTTCTGTTTGCTAATCCCCGGATCCTGTGCCGCTTCCCGTGGAATTTCTAGGCCGGCATTGCGCGCCAGCATTTCCACTGCAGGTAAAAAATCGAGGCGGTCGAACTCCATGACAAAGCCCAGGGCGTTGCCGCCGGCACCACAGCCGAAGCAGTAGTAGAACTGTTTGTCTTGGGCAACGGTAAAGGAAGGGCTTTTCTCTTCGTGGAAGGGGCAGCAGGCTTTGTAATTCTTGCCAGCTTTTTTTAACGGCACGCGACCATTGACCACATCGACAATGTCGATGCGGTCGAGCAGGTCATCAATAAATGTTTGCGGGATTCTTCCAGCCATCAGCGTTACAGGTTGCTCGTTTTTTGAAGGCTTAGTGTAACCCCTTGGGATGGGAAATAAACCTGCTTGGCTATTAATTACTTGGCGGGCAAGTGCTCGGCGGTTGAGAGCCAAGCTGCTCCAGGTTCAGTGACTGAGAGTTTAGTTACTGAGTGTTTAGTCACTGAGTGTTTAGTTGCTAGGCGCTCAACTATTGAGCGCAGCTTTAACTAAACCACTGACGGCACCTGTATCGGCACGCCCCTGAACCTGTGGGCGCAGAATGCCCATTACCTTGCCCATGTCGGCCATCGAAGCGGCACCGATCTGGCTGATTGCGTTCTGCACCAGTTCAGTGATTTCGGCGTCTGTGAGTGCAGTGGGTAAAAAGTCTTGAATAACATTGATCTCGGCGATTTCAATCTCAGCCAGTTCCTGACGGCCGGCAGCTTCGTACTGGGCGATAGAATCTCGACGCTGTTTAACCATTTTGTCGAGAATGGCTAATACTCTGGCGTCATCAATATCGATACGCTCATCAACCTCGACACGCTTGATTTCGGCTTGGACTAGGCGAATAGCACTTAGGCGGGGTTTGTCTTTGGCTCGCATCGCCTCTTTCATGGCATCTTTAAGCGTATTTTTCATGGACATGTACATTCTCCTGAGGATGGTATTACTGAATTCCAGAAACACAAAAAGCGCCGGTTGGGCGCTCTTTGCATTGACTCTTTACGGTACTGCTCTGGATCTAAGAGCGGTGCTTAATAGAGGCGAGTAAACTTGCGTGATTCGCGAGATACTTTTTTCTGGTTGCGCTTTACAGCTGCTGCTGCTTTACGCTTGCGTTCCCACGTAGGCTTCTCGTAGAACTCGCAGCTGCGAACTTTAGCCAGAATACCGGCTTTTTCGCAAGAACGTTTGAAACGACGTAATGCTACGTCAAAGGGCTCGTTTTCTTTAAGTCGAACGCTTGGCATCTATATATAATCCTGTGGTAAACACTTGTGTACAGTGATCTGTCGCTAACCGTGTTTGCTAGCTGACCCTTCAAAGGCGCGTAGTCTATACACTTCCCTGTTTTGATGCAAAGTTTTTTAGTGTCTTTTTAGCACTACTTGCGAGACTGCAAACTACAGGTTCACACAGGCCTAAAGAGGGTTTACAGTTACCCCCTCAGTCGACGATTTGTCCAGCGTTGGCGCTACTTTTAAACAATGCTGCAAGGCGCTATAAATGCTTGTTCTCGGTGTCGAAACCTCCTGCGATGAAACCGGTGTTGCTGTCTATGACAGTGAACGCGGGCTATTGGCGCACAACCTCTATTCTCAGGTCAAACTGCATGCCGAATATGGCGGTGTGGTTCCCGAGCTCGCCTCGCGAGATCATGTGCGCAAGATATTGCCAATGTTAGAGCAAGTTTTGGCCTCAGCTGAGGTGACCACTGCTGATCTTGACGGTATTGCCTATACAGCTGGCCCAGGATTGATGGGTGCCCTAATGGTTGGCGGAGCTGCGGCCACTGCCTTGGGTTATACCCTGGGTATTCCGGTGTTGGGTGTTCACCATATGGAAGGACACTTACTGGCGCCGATGCTTGAAGATAATCCACCGGCTTTTCCCTTTGTTGCACTGCTGGTTTCTGGAGGCCATACGCAATTGGTTGAAGTCACCGCGATTGGTGAGTACCAGTTACTCGGTGAGTCGATCGATGATGCCGCTGGGGAAGCCTTTGATAAAACTGCAAAACTGCTCGATCTTGATTATCCCGGTGGCCCGCGGCTAGCCGCCATGGCCGATCGTGGCAATATTGAGCGGTTTAGTTTTCCGCGACCGATGACAGACCGTCCGGGGCTCGAATTCAGCTTTTCCGGTTTAAAGACCTTTACCCGAAATTTAATTGAAAAAAATCGCGGTGATGATGTGTTGCCAGACGAGCAGACTATGCTCGATATCTGTGCTGGCTTTCAGGAAGCGGTGGTGGATACTCTGGTAATTAAATGTCGCCGCGCCATGCAGCAGACGGGCATGAAAAGTCTTGTAATCGCCGGCGGCGTATCCGCCAACGCCAGATTGCGGCAAAAACTCGAGGCAGCCCTTGCTAAAGAGGGTGCTGAGGTATTTTATGCCCGCCACGAGTTTTGCACCGATAACGGGGCAATGATTGCCTATGCTGGCTGTCAGCGACTGCTGGCAGGAGAAAAAAATGAATTGGTGATTGCGGCGACGCCGCGATGGCCATTAGATAAATTGACTGGGCTAGGGGAAGCTGTTTGATGGATATTGTTTATATAAGAGATCTGCGTATCGAAACCATTATTGGTATCTATGATTGGGAGCGTGAGGTTAAACAAACTGTTAGTCTTGATTTAGAGATGGCTCATGATATTCGTCAAGCCGCAGAAACGGATGACATTCAATATGCTCTCAACTACAAATCAATTGCTAAACGTTTGATTAAGTTTATCGAAGAGAGTGAGTTTTTGCTTGTTGAACGCATGGCCGAAGAAGTGGCTGGAATTGTTAGAAATGAGTTTTCTGTGCCCTGGTTGCGTTTGCGGGTGAGTAAGCCTGGCGCGCTGAGGGGTTCTCAGGATGTGGGGATTCTAATTGAAAGAGGAGTGAAGCCCTAGTGGCACTTATCTATCTTAGTCTCGGTAGCAACGTTGAAGCCCAGCGCAATATTGAGGCGGCTATGGATGCTCTGGCCGATGCTTTTGGCGAACTGATTATCTCCTCTGTTTTTGAGAGTGAAGCGGTGGGTTTTGAAGGGGACAGTTTTTACAATCTGGTTGTCGGTATTCATTCGACTCGCTCGGTTGGCGAACTCTCAAAAGTACTCAAGGCAATCGAAGATGTGCAGGGCCGCGATCGCAGTGCACCGAAGTTTGGCGCGCGGAGTCTAGATATTGATATTTTGACCGTGGATGATCGCATTGGCGTGATTGATGGCGTGTCGATACCGCGAGATGAGATCCTCAAGAATGCTTTTGTGCTGCAGCCGCTGGCGGAAATTGCCGGGACTGCGGTACATCCCCAGATTGGGCTCAGCTATGAACAGCTGTGGCAAGAGTTTGATAAAGACAAACAAAAGCTCTGGCCCATTGAGTTTATCTGGCGCGGTGAAAATATTACCCGTGGGGAATAATTTACGGCCTGTGACCTCGATAACGGATTTTGGAAGCAGTTAAACCTCCATTCACTATAATCAAGCAAATAACTATTTTTCAGCCGGGCAATGACGCCCAGAACACTTAAAGGAATAACTATGAAAGCATCTCTAGTCAGTCTTTTCTCTCTCGCAATTGTGATCGCACTACCATCTTGTACCACTTTCGATCCCTATACCGGCGAACAAAAAACCACCAAAACCGCTATTGGCGCCAGTATCGGTGCAGGTGTTGGTGCTGTGGTTGCCTATCTCGACAATAAAGATGAAGACAGCCGCAAGCGCAATAAGCGCATCTTGGCTGCCGCTGGCGGTGGCGCTGCCATTGGTGGCGGCATTGGCTATTACATGGATGCCCAAGAGGCAAAACTGCGCCAACAGCTGCGCGGGTCCGGGGTTAGTGTCGAGCGAGTGGGAGACAATATCAATTTGATTATGCCGGGCAATATTACCTTCGCCACCAACAGTGCGGATATCAATGGGAGCTTTTATTCAGTACTTGATTCAGTGGCCCTGGTGATCGAAGAGTATGACAAGACATTGGTGGTAGTGGCCGGCCACACCGACAGCGATGGTGCCGCAACCTTTAACGAAATCTTGTCAGAGCGGCGAGCGCAATCGGTTTCGGGTTATTTAGCTTCCCAGTCAATTTTGCCAGATCGACTCGAGACCATTGGTTTTGGTGAGCGACAGCCCATTGCCGACAATGACAGCGCTGCGGGGAAGCAGCTCAATCGACGAGTAGAGATTACCTTATTGCCTATTAGTGGCTAAACGTCTATCGTGACTCCAATTGAGGTGCACCTGCGGCACCTCTTTATACATGGAGAATAATAATTTTAATCCGACCCTACAAAGCCTCAGATTGGCCCGCTGTTTGGGCCATCATTCGGCCCATTTTTCATGCCGGCAAAACCTACGCGTTTTCCAATATCACCGAGATTCAGGCTGAGGATTTTTGGGTCTCTAGTGTATCTGCAACCTTTGTCGCGGTAGATGATAATGACTGCGTTCTAGGCTCATATTATATAAAGCCAAATCAACCGCTGCTGGGCGCGCATATATGTAATGCCGCCTATGTGGTTGATGAGAGTCAGCGTGGGAGGGGAGTCGCATCTATGATGTGTGAGCACTCCCAAGAGGCGGCTTCACAGCAGGGGTTTTTGGCGATGCAGTTTAATTTCGTTGTCTCAACAAATACCGGTGCTGTGCGTCTTTGGGAGAAACTTGGCTTCTCGATTGTCGGCAGAATTCCAGAGGCTTTTCAGTCTACCGATGGTTATGTTGATGCCTTCATTATGCACAAGCAGCTACACGCTATTTAATCTTAAAGCAGGCATTTTGCGCCAGTAATCCTAAAGGCTATTGGAATTACCGCCATCCACAGCAATGGTCTGACCCGTCACATAGCTCGCATCCACGGCTAAAAAGAATGCCGTTCCAGCAATATCCATCTCATTTCCCAGACGTCCCATAGGCACATTGTTAAGCACTGAGTTCTGCTTGGAAATATCGTCTTCCTCATGCTCAGGCCACAAGATAGCGCCGGGCGCGACACTGTTTACCCGCACATGGGGCGCCATATCCAGCGCCATTGATTTGGTCATGGCGATATTGCCGGCCTTGGCGATGGTGTAGATAGGGTGATCTTTCAATGCCTGACGGGCGTGCATATCAGAGATATTTACCACGCTGCCACGGGCGGCAGTGAGCTGCGGCGCCAACCCCTGGGTGAGGAAAAAGGGCCCTTTAAGATTGCTATTGATCAGATCGTCCCACTGCTCATTGGTGCACTGGTCTAGTGGCGTGGGATAAAAACTTGAAGCGTTATTGATCAATACATCCAGCCTACCGATAGAACTGATTAACTGAATGATTTTGTCGATACCGGCCATATCGTTGAGATCGGCTTGAACCAGCAGGCAGCTATCGGCGCGCAGCTTGTTAAAACGTTCGCAGAGTCGGTCGGCGTCAGCAGCGGAGCGGTTGTAGTGAATAATCACCCGATAGCCTGCATTGTGAAATAACTCCGCGGTGACTGCGCCAATGCGTCTGGCGGCCCCGGTGATAAGAACGACAGGGGGTTGGCTGATATTGGTCATAATTGGCTACTTATTGAAAATATTGTTGTTTGATATCGGTCATACGTGCAGTACGGCGCAGATGTAATTGCCGACCAATTTCCGCGCCATCTATTCCGGCTTCCACTAGATCGGCAACGCTGATATTGCTGATTCCATCGGCTGCCGCCCGCAGATAATCTGAAGAGGGGTATTCGCGATCTTCAAATCCGGTTCGACCTCGGGCATCCGCCTCACAACATAAAATAAAGTCTTCAAGTCGATCGCGGGATTTTAGCGCACCCACCCCTTTCAATAGGTTGACGATGGTCTCGGGCTTAAGTTCCTGAGCCTTGTGGCACATCAGGTGATACTCAGTCACCACCAGGGCTAGCTGGCGCACATCATTGGGAACCTTAAAGCGATCGCAGACATCTTTAACCAGTGGCACACCGCGGGCTTCATGGCCGCGATGACTGGGCAGTACATGGTCTGGTGTAATGCCTTTACCGAGATCATGAACCAGCACGGCGAAGCGAATTCTGCTGCTCTGGGAAAGCCGCACTGACTGCTGTAGTGCCATCAAAGTGTGGATGCCGGTGTCGATTTCTGGGTGATAGTCGGCACGCTGAGGCACACCAAAAAGCCGGGCAACTTCAGGGAAAAGCACATCCAGTGCGCCACACTGGCGCAGTACTGCAATATAGATGTCCGGTGAGCGTTCGCCGAGGGCACGCTCAGTCTCCTTCCATACTCGCTCGGCGACTAAATAGTCCAGTTCGCCGCTGCTGGCGATTGCCGTCATCAGTTCCAGTGTTTCAGTCGCGATAGTAAAGCCAAGGTGGTGATAGCGGGCGGCAAAGCGAGCGACTCGCAAGACTCTCAATGGATCTTCAGTAAAGGCATCGGAGACATGACGCAGAATCTTGTTCTCCAGATCAGCTCGCCCGTTGTAGGGGTCGTAAAGCTCACCGTCCGCATCTTCGGCCATCGCATTAATGGTCAGGTCGCGACGCACCAGATCCTCTTCAAGACTGACATCTTCGGCGGCGTGAAAGGTGAAGCCGCCATAGCCATGACCGGATTTGCGCTCAGTGCGAGCCAGGGCATACTCCTCACCGCTATCGGGTTTGATAAACACCGGGAAGTCATTGCCCACTGGCACGTAGCCGAGTTCGACCATTTTTTCAGGGGTCGCACCGACCACCAGCCAATCATTTTCATCACTGAAATAATTGAGCAATTTGTCGCGAACGGCGCCGCCAACTCGATAGATTTTCATGTAGATGCCCAGTGTTTGAACCCGATTGTTCACATTGCGGATTTTCTGCGCTTGAATTGTGTATTTTTAACGCAGCGGATGAGCCTTATTGTAAGGCTCGCTGAGTTTTAGCTCAATCAATAACCGATGCTGCAGAATGATTTCTAGAGGCTGATAAAACAGCCCATCAATGTCATAGGCAACGAACGTTGCTCTCGGAAACATTGATGGGTTGATGAGATAGACTAGCCCTCGCGGCTGGTGATCTCTAACAGGTGATAGCCAAATTGTGTTTTAACTGGGCCGTGGACTAAGCCCAATTCACCGCTAAATACCACTTCATCAAATTCTTTGACCATTTGGCCGGGTCCGAACTGGCCTAGATCGCCGCCTCGGCTACCTGAGGGGCAGCTTGAATGTTCACTTGCGACGTTGGCGAAATCTGCGCCGGCTTCAATCTGTTGCTTTAGAGATGCACATTTTTCTTCGTTATCAACCAATATGTGTCGCGCACTTGCTGTTGCCATTCTATTTTCTCCATGTGGAATTAGCTAAGGGAATTGTTAGGGCGGATTATCAGGGTAAATCGGCAGCTTGTAAATTACTCAACTTCTTCAGTGCTGAGCATCAGGTCGCGGAGCGCTTGCATGTCGAGTATTTCAATTTCTTTTTTATTAACCGCCAGATATTTCTTGCGCTGGAAAACACCCAATACGCGGCTCACGGTCTCAACCGTAAGTCCGAGATAATTGCTGATCTCACCCCGAGACATGGGCAGCAAGATGCGAGTCGATGAGAGTTTTCGCTGTAACAAACGGTCGGAGATACTCAGTAGTAGACTGGCGAGTTTTTGCTGAGCAGAGTTAGCTGCCAGCAGTGCGATCAGCTGTTGGTCTGCATTGATTTCGCGACTGATCAATTTCATCAAATACTTCTGTATTGGGGGGATTGAATTGCCCAACTCATCTAGCTGTTCGTAGGGTATTTCGCAAAGAGAAGTGGTCTCAAGGGCGATAGCGGTGTTTTGGTACTGGTTATTGGCGAGCCCGTCCCAGCCAAATATTTCCCCCGGGAAATAAAATCCGGTGACCTGTTCACGGCCATCGGGATCAATACAAAAAGATTTAATTGAACCGCTGCGAACGGCATAGATAGAGCTGAAGGGATCGCCGCTAGAAAATACCCCCTCCCGGGGCTGTAGTGGTTTTTTGCGCTCGATTAACTGTTCGAGTTTATTGAGGTCATTGGCGTCTAGGCCGAGGGGTAAACAGAGTCTGTTCATACGGCAGGTATGGCAGCTAAGCGGTTTCGCGAAGCCGACGATTATTTTTTCTACGGTAGTCTCGATGATTAAAAAATCCCTTTCAATAATGAGTCTGTTTGCGGCCAGATTGTTAGCGATATCTGTAGCGGTCGATTCAAGTCGCTATCGAGGTCGCTACTTAGCAATCTTAATGGCTATATCTGTACTACGTGCTTCAGTTCACATCCAGCAATTCTGTGCTCGCCGCGGCCTAATCTCCTTCAGTATCTGACATGTTCAGTATAGACCTTGAGTTGATTTACATCAGTTGGATTTCCCCCGTAATCGGATAATTTCTGCCCCCTAAACATTTGCCTACTACACTCAAGTTATCGTCAATAATAGGATTTCAGGAGTTCTAATGAGAAATATGCTGGTGGTATTGGATGGCTCAGCTAGTGACGAGCGGGTCCTCGGACAGGCAATTCAATTGGCCACCAGTAGTGGCGGGGATATCCATCTATTTATGACGGTTTATGATTCCATTGAAGAACTGAATCGCTATATCGGCTTCGACAACTATCAAGAGGTCAAACAGTCAATACTTGACGAAGCTGAGGTCAAACTGCGGCAGCTCACTGACAAGTTTGGCGATCACTTTTCATCGACCATGCACTGGGGGCGGCGCTGGCACTTTAGCGTTGTAGTCGAGGCGAAAAAGATTTCCGCAGACTTCATTATTAAAGCGGTGCACCGCCATTCTCGTATCGCCGAATTTTTGCACACGCCAGAAGATTGGCATCTGCTCCGAGACGCAAACTGCCCAGTGTGGCTAGTTAATGACAGCACCGCCTCTATTGATCGCGTTGTGGCGGCCTTTAGTACCCTCGAGGAGACCGAAGATCACCGACTTCTGGGAGAGCGAGTGCTGCAAAAAGCCGATGATCTGGCCGCAGCGCTGGGAGTTGAGCTGCATGTGGTATCCGTGGTGCCAGACTGGCTTAACTCCCAAGCACTGATTGGCCCGATGCCTGGAATGCCAGGTCAGTTTCCAGCTGTGCTGGCAAATATCGGCAAGCAGGCGCTAGAACGCGCCGAGGAAATTATTAATGAGACCCTTACAAGGCTTTCTATTGTTGCTGATATCACCGAGGTTAGAAGCGGCGCGGTGGATATTGAGTTAGCCGATGCAGTAGGTGAAACCGGTGCTATGGTAATTGGCAGCGCCGCGGCGCGACAGCTAGGGGCAAAAGTAGCCGACAAGCTATTTGGCAATACTTCGGAAAAGGTTATTCATCATGCTCATGGGGATCTGTTGGTTGTTCACTAGCAGAGGTCTTACAAGCAGAGGTGCTACAAGTAGAGGTCCTACAAGCAGAGGCATAGGGCAGCTCCTAATCATAGTAACCCACTAACTCTATGGTTTTGAGAATGGCTGCTTTCAGTTAGGCAGTCTACTTTCCGGGACTGCCCCAAAGCTCTGCTAGACGTTTCTCGCGACCGCAGCCCCAGCGGTAATAGTTGTAGCGCACTGGGTTCTTTAGGTAGTAGTCCTGATGGTAGTCCTCCGCAGGGTAAAAGCGACTAGAGGGGGTGAGCTTAGTGGCAAGCGGTGCTTTTAACAGGCCGCTGCTAGAGAGGGCGCTCTTAGAGGCCTCAGCAATACCGCGCTGTTCTTCAGTCTTATAAAAAATCTCACTTCGGTACTGCTGACCGCGATCACAGAACTGACCGCCGCCATCTGTAGGATCAATAGTCTTCCAAAAATACTCCACAAGATCGCTATAACTGACCTTTTGGTCGTCAAAGATGACCTGCACCGCTTCAGTGTGTCCGGTGCCTCCCGCTGAGACCTGTTTGTAGCTGGGGTTTTTCACTTTACCACCGATATAGCCCGATTCAGCGGATATAACACCATCGAGCTTCTCGAAATCGCTCTCAGTACACCAAAAGCAACCTCCGGCAAATACCGCACTCTGCTCCTCGGCAATGGCTTTCACCGTCATAAAACTGCAAAGACTGAGGGCGATCATAGCAATAGCGAGGGATAACTTAGGTTTCATATTTGGTTTGCTCCATGCTTTTTAAGTACATCTCGTTAGCGATTCCAACGGACTCTATAACAATGGGTGTTAGATAAAAATGATTACGTGCTCGGCGCAGTTAGGGATTGGAGTGCGAAACAGGCCGATAGTTTCAGGCTGTTTTGTTACCTTCATTTTTGGCCTAACACTGTTGTTGCGGTGAATTTGATATCTTTATCGCCAGTCAGGCAAAACTAATTTTCAACTCATTGAAAAGTATGAGTTTTAAGTTCTTGACGAAAACCGGTTTTGGAATTATTTTTCCACTATTGATAGGCGAGGCAGAATTTGACTGCAAACCGCTGCAGGCTCTAATTAAAGGGTGACTAATGAGCGATGATGTAGAGCTGGAGACAGACGGCGATTTTGCGGAGGAACAGGCACCTGCGGTCTCGGATAAACGTCAAGCCGAGGTTAATCGCGAGGCCCGCCGGCGTCTCGAGAAAAAACTAGAAGAGGCCCAGCTCAAAAAGCAAACCCAAGATTATGATTTCGACTTTGATTGAGCGGCTTGCATTGATCGCTCAAACGCTTTTCGAATCCGGCAACCCTAAAAGACTCTCTTGTCTCCTCTAATGCCCAATTTTGCTGCATAGCCAGTAAATAGATTTTTGCAACATTCCACGCCTAATTTTGGCATAATGCCGAACGCCAAAAGTTCACTTCGTCTGGAATCTGTCTGTGTCGCAAGCGCCATTATTGAGTGTTGAAAATCTCGCCTTCGAACGCGATGACAGCTGTCTGTTTTCGGCGGTCGACTTTACTCTGGACAGCGGCGATGTTTTACAGATCGAAGGTGCCAATGGCAGCGGTAAAACTACGCTGTTGCGCCTGCTTACTGGCTCTCTGCAGCCCAGTGTCGGCGAGATCTCCTATCTTGGGCAGGCGCTATCGGAGTGCCGCTACAACTACCTCTCAGATATGCTCTATATAGGGCACCAACCCGCGGTCAAATTAAACCTTAGTGCGGAAGAAAATCTGCGCTGGATGGTGGCCACTGCGGCTCAGTCAAATGATCTCTCAATCAAAGATGCGTTAACCCAAGTGGGCTTGGCCGGCTATAGCGATATTCCCTGTTATGCTCTGTCGGCGGGGCAGCATCGGCGGGTTGCTCTGGCACGGCTGCTGATTAGTCAGGCGCGTCTCTGGTATCTGGATGAACCCTTTACGTCAATTGATAAGCAGGGTGTGGCCTTTTTGCAGTCCTGTCTGCAGCAACATGTGGCGCAGGGCGGCGCGGTGATTCTCTCGACTCACCAAGATCTGGCGCTCAATGGCCTGCGTAAATACAAGCTGTTGCCTCACATTGAGCAGGGCGTCTAATGTTGAGTTCAGCGCCAAGAAAAATGAATAGTGGCTTTGTCGCCTGGTTGCGCCGTGATCTGCTGTTGGCTTATCGCCGTCGTGGTGAAGTGGCCAGTCCGGTAGTTTTTTTTCTGATGGTGTCGACGCTGATTCCTCTGGGTTTGACCCCTGAAGCTGCGCAACTGGAAAAGGTGGCGGCGGGGATGATTTGGATAATGGCACTTTTGGCAACACTGCTGTCAGTGGATGGCTTATTTGCCAGTGATTATCATGACGGTAGTCTCGAGCAAATGTTGATCACGCCACAGCTGTTGCCGCTGCCAATACTGGGCAAGGTCACAGCGCATTGGTTGACCACCGGGTTGCCTCTTACGCTGGTGTCACCGCTGTTGGGTCTGATGTTGTCGCTGCCCATTGACGGCTATTTGCCATTGCTCTGCAGTTTGGCTCTGGGTTCGGCCTGTTTGAGTTTGGTCGGTGCTGTGGGCGCTGCCTTGACGGTATCCCTGCGCAAGGGGGGATTATTGTTGTCGCTGCTGGTGATGCCACTGTATATGCCGGTGATTATTTTTGGCACGGCGACGGTCAATGCCGCTGTCGATGGATTAAATTGGCTGCCACCGCTGGCGATTCTGGGTGCGCTGTTCGCCGCATCGGTAGCGCTCTGTCCTCTGGCCGCTGCTGGGGCACTGCGCGTTACGGCCAGTAACTAATGAATATGATAGGTTTGCAGGTATGAGTTGGCTCTCCAAATTGTTTTCCAAATTGTTCGCCAAATGGCTCCCAAATGAGTCCTCAAGCTGGCAGTGGTTTTACCGCCTTGGCTCGCCAAAGTGGTTTTATCGGCGCAGCGGACAGTGGTTGCCATGGTTATCTCTGGCGGCTCTGCTGGTGCTGGCTACCGGTTTGGTCTGGGGTCTGGCCTTTGCTCCTGAAGATGCTAAGCAGGGCAATAGTTTCAGAATTATTTATATCCATGTGCCAGCGGCATTTTTGGCTCAGTCGGGCTACTTTATCATGGCCATAGCTGGCGCCATTGGTCTGATCTGGAAAATGAAAATTTCCTATATGGTGATGAAAGCGGCGGCGCCGATTGGTGCGGTGTTGACTTTTGTTGCGCTATTTACCGGTGCAGTCTGGGGCAAGCCCACCTGGGGTGCCTATTGGGTCTGGGATGCACGCATTACCTCAATGCTGATCCTGCTATTTCTCTACGCCGGTGTTATGGCCCTGCAATACGCCTATCACAGTATCGATGCGGCGAGTAAAGCCAGCGCGATTCTGGCTTTGGTGGGAACGGTGAATATTCCGATTATCAATAAGTCAGTGGACTGGTGGTATACCTTGCATCAGCCGGCCACCATTAAGCTGACATCGGCCCCGAGCATGCACATGGACATGTTTATGCCCCTGCTGGTGATGATTGTCGGCTTCTACCTGTTTTACGGGGTGGCGCTAATTCTGCACACGCGCAATGAAATTCTGCGCCGAGAGCGCAAAACCAGTTGGGTTCGTGAACTGGTAAATGCCAAGGCAGGGCTGTAACTATGTACTTTGAAAATTTTGCAGCGCTGATCAATATGGATGGTCACGGGGTCTATGTGTGGGCATCAGTGGCAGTGACATTGGCGACCATGCTATGGCTGGTGATCGCGCCACTGTATAAGCAGCGCGCGTTATTAAATGAAGTGAGCCGAGATATGCAGCGCCAGCAGGATCGTGAGCTGGCGGCCAAAACCAATCCCAGCGCTCCGGCTAGTTCAGAGAATACAGAGGAAAGTAATTGATGCACCCACTGCGTAAACAACGTTTACAGCTCGTTATACTGCTTGTCGCCTCTGCCGCATTAGTGATCGGTCTGGTGATCTATATGCTCCGCGAAAATGGCAATTTCTTCTATACCCCAGCACAGATTATCTCCGGCGAAGCGCCTCAGAATACCTTTCTGCGCGCAGGCGGTATGGTGGTTGATGCGTCGGTGCTGCGGTCTGAGGATTCACTGTGGGTACAGTTTAAGATCACCGACGGCGTTGAGATGTTGACGATTGAGCACACCGGCATTCTTCCTGATCTATTTGCTGAAGGAGAGGCTGCCATTGCCTCGGGTAAAGTAGACGAAAATTTAGTGCTTCAGGCCACCCAGATACTGGCTAAGCACGATGAGAAATATACCCCTCCGGAAGTAGCGGATGCCATGAATGAAGCTTACAAGCAGAAAGAAGCGGCGAAGACTGGGAGCTATAAATGATTGCTGAGTATGGCCATATGGCGTTGATAGTCGCCCTTTGTCTCTCAATAGCTCAGGCGATCGTGCCAATGGCAGGCTCCTTTGCTGGCTACCGCACATGGATGCGTCTTGGCCATTCACTGGCGATCGGACAGCTGGTATTTGTGGCGATCTCATTTGCCTGTTTGACCGCAGCATTTGTGCAGGATGATTTCTCTCTGCAATATGTGGCAAATAATTCTAATACCCTATTGCCCACTCAATTTAAGATCAGTGCGGTGTGGGGTGCCCACGAGGGCTCACTGTTACTTTGGGCGCTGATACTGGCGGTTTGGTCTGCTGCGGTGGCGTTGTTTAGTAACCATCTGCCGCTAGTGCTCTCATCTCGAGTGCTGTCGATTCTCGGCGCTATCTCTGTGGGCTTTGGTCTGTTTATCCTTTTGACCTCAAATCCTTTTGCGCGAATCCTGCCGTTTTCACCTACCGAGGGTGGTGATCTAAATCCGCTATTGCAAGACTTTGGTCTGATTGTCCATCCTCCCATGCTCTATATGGGCTACGTTGGTTTTTCAGTGGCCTTTGCCTTTGCTGTGGCGGCTTTAATTGGCGGTCAATTCGACAGCGCCTGGGCGCGCTGGGCGCGACCTTGGATTAACAGCGCATGGGTATTTCTGACTATCGGAATCACCCTCGGCAGCTGGTGGGCCTACTACGAACTGGGCTGGGGCGGCTGGTGGTTTTGGGATCCGGTAGAGAATGCCTCGCTGATGCCTTGGCTGGTGGGAACGGCTCTAGTGCACAGCATTTCGGTTACGGAAAAGCGCGGTGCCTTTCGCAGCTGGACCTTACTGCTGGCTATTTTGGCATTCTCTCTCAGCCTCTTGGGTACCTTCTTAGTGCGTTCCGGAGTGCTGACCTCTGTTCACGCCTTTGCCAATGACCCTGAGCGGGGCATCTTTATTCTCGCTTTTCTCGGTTTAGTGGTGGGCAGCTCGCTGCTACTGTTTGCCCTGCGCGGGCCGGTTGTGCAACAGCACAGGGCCGCAGCTGACGCGGTGAGCTACAGCGGTCTATCTCGAGAGATGATGCTGTTATTAAATAATGTACTGCTGGTCAGCGCTATGGCGATGATTTTGATTGGCACATTATATCCCCTGATAGCCGATGTCTTGGATCTGGGTAAAATCTCAGTGGGTCCTCCCTATTTCAATTTCTTCTTTGTACCCATGACCCTTGGTCTGATGGTGGCGATGGGCTTTGCAGTGTTCTCGCGGTGGAAGAAAACCGATGCTCAGCTATTGCGTCAAAAGGGCATGGTGCCATTTCTGATCAGTCTCAGTGCCGCCTTAATACTGCCGCTATTTCTGGCTGACAGCATCTCCTGGGCGAGTTATTCGATTACCGCGGTAATCACCCTTGGCGCCAGCTTTTGGGTGCTGACCATGAGTCTTGAAGATCTGTGGCAGAAACTGGATCGCGGCTCCTCAAAGGCCAGCTCTAAATTAAAAAATATCGGCAAACTGCCCGGCAGTTACTGGGGCATGCAGTGTGCCCATATAGGTATTGCGGTCTGCGCCCTTGGTGTCGGTCTAAGCTCTGTCTATGACGTGCAGAAAGATGTGCGTATGGTTCCTGGTGATCGGGTGGCGGTGGCCGGTTATGAGTTTAGTTTTGATAGTCTCGACTATGTTCAGGGCCCCAATTTTGGTGCCAGTCGCGGGCAAATCAGTGCCTATAAAAATGAGCGTCTGGTGGCAGTATTGTATCCAGAGAAGCGCAAGTATGAAGCGCGTAATCAGGTGATGACTGAAGCGGCGCTGGATGCGGGTTTGACCCGTGATCTCTATGTCTCTCTCGGCGAACCTCTTAAAGGCGATGCCTGGGCTATCCGCTTGCATGTGAAACCCTTTGTTCGCTGTATCTGGCTGGGGGGGTTGATGATTGGTTTAGGTGGTTTATTGTCAGTGATGGATAAACGTTATCGCCGCCGCAAACCAAGCACTCAATCAAGCTCTCAATCAAGCTCTCAATCAAGCTCTCAATCAAGTGCGCAATTGAAAGCTCAGGCAGACGCAACCGTGGCGGCTGCACAGTGAATCGACTAACCCTGTTTATTCCCTTGGCTCTCTGTCTGGCCCTTGGCGGGTTTCTATTTTTTAGCCTTGGTAAAGATCCTCTGGATCTGCCCTCGGCGCTGGTGGGCGAACCCTTTCCGGAATTTTCTCTTGAAGCGTTACACGAGCCAGAGCGTCAGGTAAGCCGTGATGATTTTGATGGTCAGGTGCTGTTGGTCAATGTTTGGGCCACCTGGTGCTTTGCCTGTCGGATTGAACACCCTTGGCTCAATAGCTTGGCGGAACAGGGCGTGGCAATAGTTGGCCTCAATTATAAAGATCACCGCAAGCTGGCCCAGGACTGGCTGCAAAAGCGCGGCGATCCCTATCAGTTTTCAATCTTTGATCCCCGGGGTGTATTGGGTATTGATCTGGGTGTCTACGGCGCGCCAGAAACCTATCTGGTCGATGCCGATGGCATTATTCGTCACCGCCGTGTTGGAGTCGTTGACGAGCGGGTGTGGAATGAAGAGTTTCACGACCTTTATCAGCAGCTAGTGGATGACGCCAATGGGCAGTAATTCCATGCCGGGCCTGGGGTGGTTAAAGCAAGCCATTTTACTGATGCTACTGGTTTCCAGTGCAGCTATGGCGGTTGAAAATGTGGTCAGTTTCTCCGATGAATCTTTGCGCCCGCGCTATCAACAGTTGCTTGAAGAACTGCGCTGTCCCAAGTGTCAAAATCAAAATCTCGCTGATTCCAATTCAGCTATCTCTCAGGATCTACGCGCCGAGGTGCAGCGCTTGTTGGAGCAGGACTTAACCGATGCTGAGATCAAAGAGTATCTGAAAAACCGCTACTCAGAATTTATCCTCTACCGCCCAGAAGTGAACCGCGCCACTTGGTTTTTATGGGCCGCGCCGGTGCTCTTAGTGCTGCTGGGTGGTTTGATTGTACTGCGGTTATCGCGGCGCAAAAAGGTCAGTGATAGTGAGCCAGTAGAGACAAATTTGCGCAGCGATGACCAACAACAGCGTCTCGACAAATTATTGAATCGCCACACAGGAGAATCCGAATAATGGGTCTTGGGCTCGTCACAACCCTATTGCTTTTAGCTGCCGCGCTGTTTGTGGTGCTGCCATTTTATCGCGCCAAAAGCCGTGATAATAATGACAGCGAAGCCATCTCAAATATCGCAGAGCAAGCCAATATCGATATTTTTCGCGATCAGCAACTGCAGTATCAACAGCAGCTCGAGCGGGGTGAAATCAGCGCCGAACAGCAGATACAAATGTTGGCTGAGGCGGAGCAGCTATTGTTAAACAATACCGCCACTGCAGAATCGCAGCAGGGCGCTGAAAATGTCATGACGCAGGGCATCTGGTTGCTGCCAGTTTTAATATTAGGGATTTCTCTGGCGAGCATAGAGATCTATCGCAGCCTTGGCTCTGGGGTTGATCAGCAGATTGCCGAGAGCCTTGCTGAGCGGCTTGTGAGTCAACAGTCACCAGTGACGCCAGAGCTGATCGCCCGCATCACTGAACGAGTAAAGCAGCGCCCAGATAATCTCTACTACTGGACTATCTTGGCGGAGGATGCAGTGGCTAGTGGCACGATGTCGATGGCCGCGGATTACTTTGCTGAGGCAATTCGCATTCAGCCCAATGAACCCTATCTTCTGGGCCAGTACGCTCAGGCATTGTTTTTTGTCGATGCCAATCGCTTTTCTGGTCGTGTTATCGCCGCCCTAGATCGCGCCTATGGCGCCGACTCACAGAATCAAACTGTACTGGGCCTCAAGGGGATTCAGGCTTTTCAAGAAGCAGATTACCCCCTGGCGATTAGCTATTGGCAGAGCGCAGCCAAAGGATTGAATCCAGCGGGTGAAAGCTGGAGGGCGCTGCAGGGCGGTATACAACAGGCCCGTGAGTTGGGCGGCATCGAGTCCATTGCGAGTGACTCTGTTGTTGTGAGCATTGATCTCAGCTTAGACCCGAGCATCCAGTTTGCTCCGGATCAGACAGTCTTTGTCGCCATTATTGAAGCGGGTGGCTCACCTATGCCACTGGCGGCGCGCAAACTGGTAGCCAGCGACCTGCCTCTTACGTTAGTACTGAATGACAGTGACGCCCTAATGGCCGGTCGCAGCCTCGCCGATGTGGCCAACATTAAGGTTGTGGCAAGACTCTCCAGCAGCGGCAGCGCCACACCTCAGCTGGGTGATTGGCAGGTCACTAGCGATACCCTTGAGAGCAATTCCGCGGCCCTTGAACTCTCATTAGTGATTGCTTCGCCCTATACTCCCTAGGCTTAATTTTTAGCCCAATTCAGCTGATCTCTGCTGGATGCCCCTGACCTGTTATTTCTGTTTTGTGTCAGTGCCTGAACGTGTAGAATGATCGACAATTATAGGCGGCCATAGATTAGTCTTGGCCGCCGCATTGTTGAATGATTTATTACGCGACTCATCGCACGACTTATTACAGAAAAGACTGACTACCTATGCGGCTTAAATCGATAAAACTGGCTGGATTTAAATCCTTCGTTGATCCGACTGCAGTCCATTTCCCGAGTAATCTCTGTGCCGTCGTTGGTCCCAATGGCTGCGGCAAGTCGAATATTATTGATGCTGTTCGCTGGGTGATGGGTGAGAGCTCCGCGAAGAACCTCCGCGGCGAGTCCATGACCGATGTTATCTTCAATGGCTCCGGTGGCCGTAAGCCGGTTGGTCAGGCCTCTATTGAGCTGATCTTTGATAATTCCGAAGGCCGCATTGTCGGTGAGTATGCCTCCTATTCAGAGATAGGCATCAAGCGCAAAGTGACTCGCGATGGTCAGTCCAACTATTATTTAAACGGCAGCAAATGTCGCCGCCGCGATATCACCGATATTTTCCTCGGCACCGGTCTCGGGCCACGCAGCTATGCGATTATTGAACAGGGCATGATCTCTCGCCTTATCGAAGCGCGCCCGGAAGAACTGCGCGTCTATATCGAAGAAGCCGCAGGCATTTCGAAATACAAAGAGCGTCGCCGTGACACGGAAAACCGTATCCGCCGCACTATGGAAAACCTTGAGCGTCTCACGGATATTCGCGATGAGCTGGGTCGTCAGTTAAATCGTCTCGAGCGTCAGGCCAAAGCCGCAGAAAAATATTCTGAGTACAAAAAAGAAGAGCGTCAGTACTCTGCTGAGTTACTGGCCCTAAAATGGCGCGGCTACAATGTCTCCGCCACGCAACAGAAGCACAAAATTGGCGAGCTAGAAATCGAGCGCGAGCGCATTGTTACCGAGCGTATTGGCTGTGATACCTCGATTGAAAAATTGCGTACTCAGTCCGCTGATCTAAACGATACCTTTAACGAGGTGCAGGCGCGCTTCTATAAAGTAGGCGGCGATGTTGCCCGCATCGAACAGGCCATCGAGCACGCCCAACAGCGTGCCTCTGAGCTGCACAAAGATCTCGAGCAGACGGAACGCAACTTTACCGAATCCGAACAGCACCTGAATGCCGATATTCAGAAAGCCACCGGCTGGCAGGCAGAATTTGACCAGCTGGCACCAGCGCTCGAACTGGCCCTTGAGGCCGAGTCGGTCTCAACCGAAACCCTGCAAGCTGCAGAAGAGTCTATGCAGCAGTGGCAGCAGGCCTGGGATGAGTTTAACCAGCAGTCTGCGGCACCGCGCCAGCAGGCCGAAGTTCAGCAGTCGCGCATTCAACATCTCGAGCAACTGATGCGCCGCCTCAGCGAGCGCCATGAAAATCTCGCCACAGAAGCTAGTAGCTATTTAGCCAGTCCCGCCGAAGAAGAGATGGCACTGATTCAAGAGCAGCTCAGCGATGCAGAGCAAGCTCGCGAGAGTATCGAACATCAGCGTCTGGAAAACAGTGCTCAGATTGAAACCGCTCGCAGCAGTGTCAAACAGTTCAGTGTTGAACTGGATCAGGCTCGCAGCCAACAGCAGGGCCTCAGTGGTCGCCGCGCTTCGTTGGAAGCACTGCAACAGGCAGCAATGGGCGATGGTGCTGAGAAAAAATGGCTCGATTCAAAAGGTCTGGGTTCCAATCCGCGCCTTGTGGATTCGGTGAAGCCGGATGATGGCTGGGAAGTTGCCGCCGAGACCGTGCTGGGAAGTTATTTACAGGCCGTTGCCGTAGACGATGTAGTCGCCAATATCGGCCTGCTCGACGATTTTAAAAAGGGCGAGTTATTACTGATTGGCAAAACCGGCGAGGCTGCCCCCAGTGGCAACAAAGCCAAACTGTTGAGTGATCTGGTCAACGGCGATTCCGTTCAGGGTCTGCTGGGCAATATTTATGCGGCTGAAACACTTGCCGAAGCACTTGCACTGCAGCCATCTCTGTCGGCGATTGAATCTGTTGTTACTCAGGACGGCATTTGGCTGGGCAACAACTGGCTGCGGGTGGCTCGAGATAAAGATGCTACAGCAGGTGTGCTCAAGCGCAAACAGGAATTGCTCAGTATTGGTGAGCAGAAGCAGTTGCTTGACGAGCAGATCGGCGAACTGGAGACTCAGCGCCAGAGCAATGAGATCCAACTGCAGGAACTCGAAGCACAGCGTCAGGAGATTGCTGGCAGTGTCGCTCAGCAGCAGAGCACCTATGCTGATCTGCGCTCCAAGTTAAGTGGTTTTCAGGTTCAGATTGAGCAGCTAAAAGCCCGTAAAGAGCGCGCGGATAAAGAGCTTGATGAAGTTCACCAACAACAGCTGCTGGAGCAGGAAAATTTAGCTGAGGCACGACAGTTGCTGCAGCAGTCTATCGAGAAGATGGAAGCCGACACCGAGCGCCGTGAGACCTTAGTTGAACAGCGTGAAGGTTTCCGTGAGCACCTCGATAGCAGCCGCCAAAAGGCTCGCCAAGATCGCGATCAGCGTCATGATCTAGCGGTGCGCGAAGGCTCATTGAGCACCCAACTCAGCTCTATCCTCGAGGGTATTGAACGCTTAAAAGTACAGGTGGCGAGACTCCAAGAGCGTCGCACTCAATTGCGTGAAGCCTTTGATATCAAAGATGATCCATCTGACAAATACCGACTGGAGCTGGAAGAAAAGCTTGAGTTGAGACTCACTATTGAAGGGGAGCTGAATACTGCGCGCACAGACATGGAAGAGGTGGATCATGAGATGCGCAAGCAGGAGAGCCAGCGCAGTGAACGTGAGGAGCAGTTGCAAGAGGTGAGTAGCCGCTTGGAGGCTCAGCGTATTGCCGCTCAGGAAATCACTACTCTAAGCCGCACTATTGAAGAGCAGATCGCCGAGAAGAGTGCCGATCTTGAAACGCTGCTTGAGAGTTTGGCTGAAGATGCCGAGATGGTGGACTGGGAAGAGCAGTTGCAGTTGATCGGTAATCGTATCAATCGTCTGGGGCCAATTAATCTGGCCGCCATCGATGAGTACAAGATTGAATCCGAGCGCAAAGAGTATCTGGACACACAGAACGCTGAGCTAGAAGAAGCGATGGAGACCCTGAAAACGGCGATCCAAAAAATTGACCGTGAAACGCGCACCCGCTTTAAAGAAACCTTTGAGCTGGTTAACAAGAATATTCAGGAACTGTTCCCGAAACTCTTTGGTGGTGGTCACGCCTATCTAGAGCTGACTGGCGACGACCTGCTGGATACAGGTGTTACCCTGATGGCGCGCCCCCCGGGTAAAAAGAATGCCTCGATCCAGCTGCTCTCCGGTGGTGAAAAAGCACTTACCGCCATTGCGATGGTATTTGCCATCTTCCGACTTAACCCGGCGCCGTTCTGTATGCTTGACGAAGTCGATGCACCCTTGGATGATGCCAATGTGGGTCGCTATGCAGCAATGGTTAAAGAGATGTCGGATCAGGTACAGTTTATCTTTATTACCCACAATAAGATTTCAATGGAAGCGGCCAATCAGCTGATGGGCGTAACCATGCATGAACCCGGCGTCTCCCGTTTAGTGAGCGTTGATGTCAATCAGGCCGCCGAACTGGCAGATGCTTGACGCGAGGCTGATGATTGAAGGACAGAGATAGAAGGCTAGCAATAGAAAATTTTGATGGAGTTGTGCGCTGGGCGGAATAATCCCTGAAAAGTGATTTCCCGGCATAAAAATTTGATGCATTTTGAGTACCCGACTGTATGGATGTAATTGGCCCAAGAGAAGTGTTAATCGCCGTAGGCTTGCTGGTTTTGGTGGCTGTGGTCTTGGATGGCGCACGGCGCATAAAACAGCACCGCTATGAAAACCTTCATATGTCATCGCGTAAATTGCAGAAAAACTCACGCACCGGCGAACTTGAGGATCCATTAAATGATAGCCAGTTTCCCTCCGGTGGCTCCCGTTTGGTGGGTATTCGGGACGAAAAAGATATTCAGCAGGTAGAGGAAAACTTGCGCCGCGCGCTGGAGAACAAGCCAGACTTTGGTGCTAAAAAACCCCAACAGGAACACTTTGAACTGGATGAGGACTCTACTTCGAGAGGCAGAAGCTCGTCTGGATCCTCGGACTCCTCTAACCGCCCTAATACCCCTAGATCAGAAAAGCCTGCCGCGGCAGAGCCAGCGAAAGTGGCCCCAGTACAGCAGCAGATTTTAGTGATGCATCTAATGGCTCCCAAGGGTGAACTGCTCAATGGCCAGCAGTTGCAAGAGGCGGCATTAGAAGTGGGTCTTCGCTACGGCGAGTCAAAAATATTTCAGCGTCATCTCAGCGAAGACGGTGCTGGAGAAGTGCTATTTAGCATGGCCAATCTCGTCAACCCCGGCACCTTTGATCTGAAAACCATCGATCAGATGACGACTCCCGGTGTGACCCTGTTTATGGCCCTGGACGATATCGAAGACCCGGTCTCCGCCTTCGATATTATGATTCAGTCAGTGGATAGCATGTCTGCAGCCCTGGGTCTCAGCGTACTCGATGAAACTCGCAGCTCCATAACTCGCCAGACCATCGATCATTATCGACAGCGCGCCCGCGACGTCGCTTTTCGCCGCAGTCACGGTCAGTGATCTAAAGGATACTTAAATGGCACAAATTCTCGAGCAGGTTCGCGTAGAGTATGAACAGCTCAAGGATGAGTTAAACCAGCACAACCACCGCTACTATGTACTTGATGATCCCAGTGTCCCGGATAGTGAATATGATCGCGGCATGCGCCGGCTTCAGGATATAGAACAGCAGCACCCGGAATTACTCAGTGACGACTCCCCCAGCCAACGGGTGGGTGGCGCAGCCTTGCCGTCTTTTTCACAGGTCAGTCACGATGTCCCCATGCTCTCGCTGGATAATGCCTTTAGTGAAGAGGAGCTGGAAGCCTTTGATCGGCGTATCAGCGATCGCCTCAATTACAAAGACGATCAGCAGATCGATTATATCTGTGAACCTAAACTCGACGGTGTCGCCGTCAGTCTGCTCTATCGCGATGGGCTATTAGTTCGCGGCGCCACCCGTGGCGATGGCAAGGTGGGCGAAGATATCACCGCCAATGTGCGCACGATTAATAGTATCCCGCTGAAATTAACCGGTGCAGGTATTCCGGAGTTGCTCGAAGTGCGCGGCGAGATCTATTTGCCCCGCAGCGGTTTCGACAAAATAAATGCCGCGGCGACCGCCAAGGGCGATAAACCCTTTGTCAATCCGCGCAATGCCGCGGCCGGCAGTCTGCGCCAATTGGACTCAAAAATTACTGCCAGCCG
>Ga0208971_1000542_pt1 | contig 26631 bp, 19 predicted proteins | sample AOAMet1_18_M0_10_2_FD_188229 | JGI IMG/M metagenome (GOLD analysis project Ga0208971, IMG submission 188229) | Ammonia-oxidizing marine microbial communities from Monterey Bay, California, USA - CAN11_18_M0_10 (SPAdes) | ecosystem: Environmental > Aquatic > Marine > Intertidal zone | place... | reverse complement strand
AAGCATTGATGCAGCCTGAAATTTTGAGTTTTAACGGCCCAATGTCGTGTTCGAGCTTTAGCGCCTCAAAGCGTGTTGCGATCTGCTGTGCCACTGGAATGGAGCGCGCGGTTGCCAAGGCGCAATAATCCATACCGGGGCAGGCGATGATATCTGATATCAGCCCAATATTGGCGGTCGCTAAATCCGTCTGCCGCAACGCTTGATAGACTTGTGGTAGATCCGCAAGATGCACATAAGGCAAGATCACGTTTTGCTCATGAGAGATGCGTAAAGAGTCATGGCCAAAATTGCGCGCAATCTGTGCCAAAGCGCGCATTTGAGCCGCGCTGGCGTCCCCCGGTGTTGCGCCGGGTTTTTTCAAACTCACAGAAACGATCGCATAGCCGGGTACTTTATGATCGCTGATGTTCGTATCGAGCCAGGCACGAAAGGCAGGCGTTTGCGCAACGGTCTGAGCTACGCCCGTGGGCGCGTTTGCGGGTTTGAGTTTTGGGGGCTCAAAATGCCGTTCAATGTCTTTTAAGAGCTGCAAATCGGCTCCAGAAAACATAGGTTTAATATTCGCAAACTGCGCATCCACCCTTTGTTTAATTTCATCAATCCCATGCTCATGGGTGGTGATCTTTATTCTGGCTTTATATTTGTTGTCGCGCCGACCAAGCAGGTTGTAGGTGCTCACGACGGCCTCCAAATATGGCAACAGATCTCCCAGCGGAACAAAGGGCGATAGGGTCTTGCCAATCATCGGCGTGCGCCCCAACCCCCCACCGACGATCACTTCAAATCCACGATCCCCATTTTGCTCGGTCATGCGCAGGCCAATGTCATGCGCCTGAGTGACAGCGCGGTCATGGGGGCTGCCGGTGACGGCAATCTTGAATTTTCGCGGTAAAAATTGAAACTCTGGATGATCCGTCGACCATTGGCGGATCAGCTCGGCGATCGGGCGGGGATCGGCAATTTCATCGGCGGCGGCCCCTGCGAAATGATCGGCTGTGACATTGCGAATGGTGTTGCCACTAGTTTGAATGGCATGCATCTCCACGTCAGCCAAGGCCTGCAAAATGTCGGGTACGTCTTCAAGTTTTGACCAATTAAATTGAATGTTTTGCCGTGTGGTGAAATGGCCATAGCCTTTATCCCAACGCTCCGCGATCATTGCGAGCTGGTCCATTTGGCGGCTGTTGAGGGTGCCGTAGGGAATTGCGACCCTCAGCATGTAAGCATGCAGCTGCAAATATAACCCATTCATGAGGCGCAGGGGTTTGAACTCCTCTTCACTGAGGCTGCCATCCAGGCGGCGTGCCACCTGCGCGCGAAACTGCGCCACGCGCTCAGCGACGAATTCATGATCAAAATTAGAATATTGATACATTTTAAATCTCCTGTTTGCCGTGATGATAATTGGATGGGCCAGTGCTGCGAAATGTCTCGCGGAAATGGCTGGCCTTTGGGCCATCGGCCTCAGTTATGACGTCGCTGAGATAGGCGCCGACGACGACATTGGCTTGCCCTTGCGCAAAAGCCAGGCTCGCTTGCGCCAGATCATCCTCGGTGATCACGGACGCCTTACTCAATTCTGGGGTCCAGCAGTGCGGAAAGCGCAGGTAAATAACTTCTCCTGATCTTAAATCATTGGCGGTGACGACTTTTGAGATTGGCGTTACAGACATAGATTAACCTCCTGCGGTTGAAAGACCTGCTCGGCAGCCGACCGGGGCGATAGGCCGTAAAGCAGCACGGCGGGGCCAGCCAGGTCGTGGAGCGCCTCAGTTAGGGCGTTCAATGGAGCCTCTCGAATGACTTGTTCGGGCCGTGAACTGTTTTCGATGATGCTGACCGGCGTGAGCGGATCAGACCCATGTATCAGCAAGCGCCCTTGAATAAAACGTACAGCCTTCTTGCCCATATAAATTGCCGCAACAGCGCCCGGTTTGGCTAAGGCGCGCCAATCTTGTTCTGCGTAGCCGGCCATATCGTGGCCGGTGATTAGCCTAAACTCGGCGTTGCGTCCGCGTCGGGTCAAGCTGCGCCCAACGGCTGCCGCGGCGGCTGAGGCTGCGGTGATGCCCGGCACAATGCTGTAGGAAACATCATGAGCGGCAAGCGCTTCGAGTTCTTCATCCAGCCGCCCAAAAACTGTTGGATCGCCCGACTTTAACCGGACCACCTGCGCCCCCTGCGCCACATGAGCCAGCATCAATTGATGGATGTCTTCTTGTGCCATAGCCTGGCCAAAGCCCGTTTTGCCGACCTCAATCATCGTGGCCTCACGTCGCGCCAGCTCCAAGATGCGTGGATCCACCAGACGATCATGAAGAACCACATCGGCCTCATGCAGTAAAACGCGGGCCTTGTGGGTCAAAAGGGTAGGATCACCCGGGCCAGCACCGACAAAATCTACATGGCCTTGCTTGGGGCTTGTGTCTTTAAATTCTGTGAGCATGTCATGCAAAGCGCGCTTGGCGCCCGCCTCACCCTCTGCGTCATAGGCGGCGGGACCTTTGGAAAAATAGAATTTGCTCCAAAAATCTCGGCGTATGCGACCAAAAGGTAGCGCCAGCACCAGTGATCGAAAAGTTTGCCCAAGACTGGCCAATGCGCCAAGGTTCTGCGGCAAGCGCTCTTCGATGTCGCGTTTTATGGCCCGTGCAACCACGGGTGCGGAGCCTTCCGTTCCAATGGCCACGATGACCGGATCTCGGTCAACGATCGCGGGTGTGATAAATTGTGATTGCTGTAAATTATCGACCCAGTTGAACAATGTTCCCGCAGCATGCGCGATCTCTTGGGTCTGCGAGTCCCGGCTGTCGTCCTCGCTTGCCGCGTATACGAGATGCGCTTGGCGCGCCAGGTCTAGGGAAAGCGGCTCTTTTGAAATTTTCAACCGGCCGTCTTGCTCCCAAATTTGGATTTGCGCCTCTGGGGCGGGATCATAAACGGTCACGACAGCTTCAGTTTTGAGCAATAGTCGCAATTTAGCAACCGCTGCGGACCCGCCACCCACTAAGACGATTGGCTTTTGCGCCACATTCAAAAAAACGGGAAAATATTTCATTAATTTACCTCCAGTACCTCTATATTAGAAAATTGTTCTGGTACTTGACCAGATATCTGCGATAATAAGGATGAAATTTTAAGAACCACGCGCCGCGTGCGCGCCTGTTCTCATTTGAAAGGAAAAATCGGGTGACTGTTCGTCTTGATGTGGTGGATCGTAAAATTTTGTCTGAGCTGCAAAAGGATGCCAGCCGGTCTTTGGATGACATTGCCAAAACAATCGGGGCATCCAAAACGCCTGTGTGGAACAGAATCAAGAAACTGCGCGAAGCGGGGGTGATTAAGCGCACGACAGTTGAGTTGGATCCCGAGGCGCTTGGCTTTGAAGCCTGCTTTTTTGTGTTGATTCGCACTTCGGAACATGAGGCCGATTGGCAAGATCGGTTTCTTACTGCGTTGCAAAACCGTCCTGAAGTGCTTGAAGCGCATCGTTTGGCGGGGGAAATTGACTACATTTTGAAAGTCCTTGTGCCCAACGCCCGTGCTTATGACAAATTTTACCAGGCACTTATCTCGGAGGTGCGGGTCTTTAACGTGACTGCACTTTTGAGCATGGAAGAGTTGAAATCTGGCGGCGGATTGAGCCTTTAGCTTTAACGATTGTGGCGTTGATGCTGCGGCGTGTGGTTGGTCAAATTATGACGGTCGGTGAAAGAAATGCAAAATAATGGTCAAAAGCTCTTCGTGCCGCTTGACGCTGCCGAGCGGCTTGCTTAGAGAACGATCAGTTCTACAAGACAAACAGTTGGCGGTTGTAGCTCAGTTGGTTAGAGTACCGGCCTGTCACGCCGGGGGTCGCGGGTTCGAGCCCCGTCAACCGCGCCACTGTGAGATTGTAAAGACAGATGCGCGGTTGTAGCTCAGCTGGTTAGAGTACCGGCCTGTCACGCCGGGGGTCGCGGGTTCGAGCCCCGTCAACCGCGCCATTTTATCACTGGAAATCAAAAATTTAGCGCAGGTATTAGGCCGGCTCGCCCTACCCATACAGCCTGTGTAGGATCCGTGCCCAGCTGCGAATGCCTTTGTGAAAGCTCCGCAGGTCGTATTTTTCATTAGGACTGTGAATCGCATCATTGTCGCGGGCAAAGCCAATCAACATAGCATCCATCCCAAGAATCGATTTGAAATGTCCAGCGATTGGGATCGACCCGCCACATCCCACAAATGCGGCCGGATTGGGCCATTCATCGGAGAGCGCAGCGCGAGCAGCGTCAAAGGCTGGGTTTTTTATTGACATTTCGGACCCGGCAGAGGCACCATGCGATTTGAAGGTGACACTGCAATCGGCAGGCAGGAGCGAACGCACCATCGCACGAAAGTTTTCGCGGATCACATGGGGGTCTTGCTGCCCAACCAAGCGAAATGAGATTTTCGCATGTGCTTGGCTCGGCAAAACAGTTTTAAATCCTGTCCCTGTATAGCCGCTCCAAATGCCATTGACCTCGCAGGTGGGGCGCGACCAGATCATTTCGAGGGCAGTGCGCCCTTGCTCACCGGCCAGCGCAGATAGATCGACCTGTCCTAAAAACCCGTCATGATCGAAGTTGAGTCCGTCCCATTGCGCGGCAATCTCAGGGGGCAGCTCAGGCACACCGTCATAAAATCCTGGGACGGTAATGCGGCCTTGCTCGTCATGCAGTGCCGCGATGATCTTGGCCAGCACACGCGCAGGGTTCATCGCGGGCCCGCCATACATGCCGGAGTGGAGATCCTTAGACGGGCCTGTGATGGTCAATTCCTCGCCCAGAAGTCCGCGCAGGCGGGTGACAATGCCCGGAGTGTCATCGCCGAACAGCCCCGTGTCACAGATCATCGCAACATCGGCGGTTAACTCCTCTGCATTGTCACGCATGAAGGGCACCAATGAGGGTGAGCCCGATTCCTCTTCGCCTTCAAAAAATAGGCTGATTTTGCCGGGCAGGGAGCCATGGACCGCTTTCCAGGCGCGGCAGGCTTCGATAAAGGTCATCAGCTGGCCCTTATCATCTGACGCGCCGCGTGCGCGGATCACTGGCCCGAGATCACCTTGTTCCAGAACCGGATCAAAGGGAGAACGATCCCATAGGTCAAGCGGATCCACCGGCTGCACGTCGTAATGGCCATAAAACAACACATGCGGCCCCTCAGAGCCGGCATGGGCAATCACCATCGGGTGACCTGGCGTGGCGCGCTTGCTGGCGTCAAAGCCAATGGACTTTAAATCCGCAACCAACCAATCGGCGGCTTTGTCGCAGTCTTGACGATGAGCGGGATCCGTTGAGATGCTTGGAATGCGAAGCAAGTTGAACAGATGTTCGGTCGTTTGGTCGATGTGAGCGTCAATGTGAGCTAAAACGGGGTCGAGCACAGCTGCGGACATGGGATCTCCAAACATTATTTGAACGCGAATCTCCTGCCCATTGGTTGGATTTTGCCATTGTTAGTCAAACAAAAATACGGGGCATTTCGGAGCGATTTATCGGCCTATCAAAGATGTTACGACTGAAAATCTGCGCTTCGGAGCAAAAAAGTTGGCTAAACCTCGCTTATTGAACCAAATTATAAGTCCAAGCTCTATGTTTTTTTTGCCGCTGTGTTATTAATGCTTCACTTGTCCGGAGGCCATTGGGGGCGCCCGGGGGTAAAACGCACAGGGCAGCTCCATGATTGGCCGCAAGTCATCACGCCTTAAGGACATTAAAAAACCGTTAAAGTTGAAGGGCTTTGACGATTTCGAGGTGACCCTTGGCGATGTGATGCGTGGCGAGCGTGCGACGCGCGGCAAGTCTCTCATGGACGTACAGCACGACCTTAGAATCAAGGCTGCATATATCGCAGGAGTGGAAGATTGCGACCCTTCGGTGTTCGACACGCCGGGGTTTATCGCTGGATATGTGCGCTCTTACGCCAAATATCTTGGTATGGACCCGGACGCTTCTTTTGAAATGTTTTGTAAAGAAAGCGGCTTCGAATCGATACACGGCATGTCCGAACGTGCGCTGCCCACGCGGCTGAGCCGTGAAGAGCGCCTGGCCGCTTTAATCACGCGCCGGCCCGCTGGTGCCATTGCCAGCACAACCCCATTTTTTCCGCCCAAGGAGAGTTTTTTCAACCGGGTTGATGTGCGGGCGTTTGTATCATCGGTGGTATTGATGCTGTTGCTGGGTGGGCTTGGGTATGGAGCTTATTCTGTGGTGCAAGAAATTCAGCGCGTGCAGATGGTCCCGGTGGAACAGGCCCCATTGGTGGCCTCTGATCTGGATCCTCTGCGCCCGCGGGAGACGGCCTCTGTCGCGTCGTCTTTGCAAAATGCGCAAAGCGATGAAATCTATAGCCGTATCTATCAGCCTCAGGCCTTAGATGTTCCGGTGGTCGTGCCGCGCGATGGGCCGATTGCAAATATTGATCCAGACCAACGCGGCGCTTTCGCGGCCCAGGAGCCGCCAATGGTGACAGCCGCTGTTGATGAAAGCGTTGAAGATATTTTGGCCGATATCGTTGGGGCCGCATTCGAGCCTGAGCCCGAAGCTCCATTGCAAGTGGTCGAGAATTTGCCCGCGGCGGTGCAGCTTGTGTCGTCCCAAGGGGTTTGGTTGCGGGTCAAAGATTCTGAAGGTTCAATTATTTTTGAGCGCATCATGGATGCGGGCACGCCCTATGAGGTGCCGCTCAACGATGCTCCTGCTGTCATTGAGCGGGCCGGCAATGCGAGCGCATTGTTCTTTTTGGTGAATGGTGCGCTCTATGGTCCGGCCGGGGGCAGCGGGCGTGTGGCGAAAAATATTGAGCTCTCTGCGGAAAACTTGTCTCAAAGCTTTGAGCGTTATACGCCGCAGGATCAGTCGCCGCTTTATAGTTTCTTGCTTGAGCTTGAATCTGATCCCGTCAAACCCTAGTCATAGGGCCACAAAGGTAACTCGTGAAAGTGTCGCATGTCTCTCAATCATATTCGCCCGTGGCGTAACATTTACCGCCGCAAAAGTCGGCAGATCATGGTTGGCTCTGTTCCGGTGGGTGGAGACGCGCCCATCACGGTTCAAACGATGACCAATACGCTGACCACTGATGTCGCTGCGACCATTGCGCAGATCCAGGCCTGCGCCGATGCCGGCGCTGATATTTTGCGGGTCTCTGTGCCTGATGAGGCCTCCTCCAAAGCGCTCAAGGAGATTGTGCGTGAAAGCCCGGTTCCGATTGTCGCAGACATCCATTTTCACTATAAGCGCGGCATAGAGGCCGCCGAGGCTGGGGCGGCCTGCCTGCGGATCAATCCAGGCAATATCGGCAGCCAAGAGCGCGTGCGCGAGGTGATCAAAGCGGCGCGCGATAATGGCTGCTCCATTCGGATCGGCGTGAATGCCGGCTCGCTTGAAAAACATTTGCTCGAGAAATACGGCGAGCCTTGCCCCGATGCGATGGTCGAAAGTGGTCTGGAGCACATTAAAATTCTACAAGACAATGATTTTCATGAGTTTAAAATAAGCGTCAAGGCCAGCGATGTCTTCATGGCCGCCGCGGCCTATCAAGCCTTAGCGGAGGCCACTGATGCGCCCATTCACCTTGGGATCACCGAGGCGGGCGGTTTGATGTCCGGCACGATCAAATCCGCGATCGGTCTGGGAAATCTGCTTTGGATGGGCATTGGCGATACAATCCGCGTCAGCCTTTCGGCCAATCCCGTAGAAGAGGTGAAGGTCGGTTATGACATCTTAAAATCACTTGGCCTGCGCCATCGTGGGGTGAATATCATTTCCTGCCCAAGCTGCGCACGACAGGGATTCGACGTGATCAAAACTGTTGAGGCGTTGGAGCGCCGGCTTGAGCATATCAAAACGCCAATGTCCCTTTCGATCATTGGCTGCGTGGTCAATGGTCCCGGAGAGGCGCTGATGACCGATGTCGGCTTCACCGGCGGAGGGAATGGCGCGGGCATGGTCTATTTGGCTGGGCAGCAAAGCCATAAACTGTCAAATGACGAGATGGTTGAGCATATTGTCAGCCAAGTGGAGATGCGCGCGGCACAGCTGGACCTTGAAACAGCTGCGCAGGAGACAGCGGGCGGTTAAGGTGTTTTAGCCGTGTCTAAAATATCCTGCGCCCTTCGCCGAGCCGCTGAGCCGCGTGGCAAGAGACCTTCAGCCCGTTTGGCCTGAATGGCGGCATTTTGCATATTACCTTGCAATGCGTAACGCTCGGCAATGGCCAGGACAGCCTGTCCCTGCTGACCACTGCGCGCGTAGGCCGTGCCTATATCGCGTAAAATTCTGGCATCGCGGCTGTCGAGGTTGCGTGCCTTTTGCAATATTTTCAGAGCTTGCGCATTTGAACTTTTGGTGTTTTGCGCCAGGAGGGATCGACCATAGCCCCCTAAGATAAGCGCGTTGCTGGGCGCCAGTTTGGCGGCGCTGGCATAGGCTTTTGTTGCCGCCGAAAATTCCAGGCTTTCCAATAGGATTTGTCCCTGTAGCTCTCGGTAAAATGCATCGTTGGGATGGTCTGCAACGAGTTGGGCGATGATCTTTTGCGCGGTGCTGCTGCGACCGCTGCGGTGCTCGGCGATCACTCTGCGCATCCGATCCACATCTGTACTGTCTGTTGCGCGGCGCATGGTCCATTGCGGCGCCCGCAGAAAGCCTGATAATTTGCCTTGAATGCGCGAAAACCAATAGGCCTGCTTGGCATCTGGCCGATGTGGCGTCGCCTTTGTGGCATAGGCGTGGATGGTGCGAATGCGATCCCGGTTGAGCGGGTGGCTGCGCGTATAGGGATCTTGATAATCTTCGCTGAGCGTGGACTGACCGATGAAGAGCTCGAAGACTTGGGCCATGGCGGCGGGATCGACTTTGGCCGAATCCATGAAACGCACCGCTGATTGATCTGCGGCGGATTCTTCAATGCGGGTATGGGCCAGCAAGACACGATTCACCGATCCTGTGGCGCCAAGGGCCAGCCCGAGACCCGCGTCCGTATGGCCCGCAGCAGCCGCGGCAGCGCCAACCAATACCCCGAAGGATGTGGCCATTTTGGCCCGCCTGGCATTGGCGAGGCGCCGCGAAATATGCCCATTGCTAATATGCGCCGCCTCATGAGCAACCACCGATTGCAACTGGGCGGCAGTTTTCAGCTGAAGCACAAGTCCGGCATGTAAAAATATATGCGTGTGATCAATGACAAAGGCGTTCAAGCTCATGTCATTGATGATCCAAATCTTCACGCGTTCACTATTGAGATTGGCCGCGTGCAATATCGGATCGGCCAGTTGGTGCAACCCGTGTTCGATATCTGGATCGCGCAGGAGGCTGATGCTATGGGCCGCAGAGGCGTTGAGCGCGCAAAATATGGCGAGAAAAATTGCTTTCAAATAGGTCTTGAACATATATCAGTCCTTGGGCCATCTAATAATGCGTTTGCGAAAGGAAAAGGCATGCCATTATCGAAACGAAGTCAAGTTGATCCTTTCATTGTTATGGACGTAATGGAAGCGGCCCGTAGCGCTGAGGCGAAAGGTCGCCGAATTGTGCATATGGAAGTGGGGCAACCGAGCACATCGGCGCCCCTTAAAGCCAGGCAGGCTGTTGCAGCTGCGCTGCCGCGCGATGCGATGGGCTATACGGTGGCCCTTGGCTTGCCAGAGCTGCGCGCCGAAATCGCGGCGCTTTATAAACGTTGGTATGATGTGGATTTGGATCCGGGACGGGTTGTTGTGACCTCCGGCTCATCGGCAGGGTTTCTCTTGGCATTTACCGCATTGTTCGATCCCGGCGCAGGCGTGGGGGTGGCCGCGCCCGGCTATCCCTCTTATCGGCAGATTTTGAAGGCCCTTGCGCTCACGCCTGTCGATATTCCCACCCATGCCAGCCAAGGCCATCAATTACAGGTCTCTGATTTGGAGAATAGGCAGCTCGATGGGCTATTGGTCGCCTCGCCAGGCAATCCCACAGGCACGATGATAGATAAGCCGAGCTTGGCAGCTTTGGCAGATTTCGCGCAATCACGAGACATTGGCTTTATTTCAGATGAGATTTACCACGGTATTGAGTATGACAAGAAAGCCGTCACTGCGCTTGAGGTCACGGATCGGGCCTATGTGATCAACTCATTTTCCAAGTATTTCTCGATGACCGGTTGGCGGATTGGATGGCTGGTGGTGCCGCAAGATCATCTGCGCAGTATTGAGCGTTTGGCGCAAAATATGTTCATCTGCCCGCCGCATGTCAGCCAGCTGGCTGCTTTGGCAGCCTTGCAAAGCCATGATGAAATGCAAGAAAATCTGGCCTTATACAGGCAGAACCGCCGCCTGATGCTGAGCGGGCTGCCTGAGGCCGGGTTGACGCAAATCGCGCCGCCCGATGGGGCTTTTTATATCTATGCTGATATTTCTGAGTTTGGCGTCGACAGTCGGAGCTTCGCGGCGGAAGTCTTGCAAGAGGCGGGGGTGGCTCTGACGCCTGGGCTGGATTTCGACCCCATAAGGGGTCACCAGACAATTCGGCTCTCCTATGCGCAAGCGACCGAAGAAATCATTGAGGGCCTGCGGCGGTTGAAGCGCTTTATGCACGACCGATATCTGTAAATTTTCAGCAAAATTCGGGCCGCATAAGAGCGGGTTCGCGCTTTGAGCCGCTCTGTGCCGAGATTTGGCGCAATCGTGTTTTGACCTGAGCCGGCGCACCGCCTATAGAGACGCAAAACTTGGAGTCAAAAACCCTATGCCCAGGCTAAGCGCCCTCGGAAAATTTGTCACCAGATCCTGCTCGCGCCTTGCGATGCTGTGCCTGCGCATCTTGGGTGCAATTTTTTCATCACTCACCTTGGCGGCGGTCTTTGGCGCGGCGGTTTTGGGCGCAATTTTCTTGATCTATGGGCAAGGCCTGCCCAGTCATGATGAATTGGCCCGCTATCAGCCGAAAACGATCAGTCGGATTTACTCAGGCGAAGGGCATATTATCGACGAATTCGCGACCGAACGGCGGCTGTTTGCATCGGCCGATGAGATACCCGATTTGGTGAAGGCTGCCTTTATTTCTGCTGAGGATAAGAATTTTTATAGCCATGCGGGCTATGATCCAGCGGGGATGGCCGCAGCTCTGCGCGATGCGATTGTCTCGCGCGGCGCCAATTTGCGCGGTGCGTCCACCATCACGCAACAGGTGATGAAAAACTTCCTGCTAGATGGGTCGCGCTCTGCTGAGCGTAAGATTAAAGAGCTGATATTGGCCACGCGAATTGAAGGCACTTTGGATAAAGAAGGTATTCTCGAGCTCTATCTTAATGAGATATTTTTGGGGCAAAATTCCTTTGGCGTCGCGGCGGCAGCCCAGACCTATTTCAACAAATCTCTTGATGATCTTTTACCTGAGGAAGTCGCGTATCTGGCGAGTTTGCCCAAGGCACCATCGAAATACCACCCAGTGCGCCAACGTGATCGGGCAATAGCCCGGCGCAATTTTGTGTTGCGTGAGATGAATGAAAATGGCTTTCTGTCTGACTTTGAATATGAGATGGCGCGCAAAAAACCTCTCAAAACTGTTCAAACTGGCGATTTCACCAGTTTTCGCAGTAGCCTGCCGGGGCGCGATTACCCCACTGATGAAATACGGCGGCAATTGACCCGCGACTTTGGCACGGCAGAATTTTTCACGGGTGGGTATTCCGTAAGGGCAACGATTGATCCGACATTACAACAGGTGGCGGCGCAAAGCCTGCGGCTGGGGCTCGAAGATTATGACCGGGCGCAGGGGATTTATCATGGCACAGGTCAGGTGATCGCGGCCGAGCTGCTGGACGATTGGCGCGCGGCGCTGCGCAAAATCGAGGTGCCGCGCGATATTGTGATCAATCAGCTTTGGCGTCCGGCGGTGGTGTTGGAATTGACGAAAAACGATGCCCGCTTGGGTATTGAAGGGATAGAGGGCGACGCTCATATCCTACCGGCCAGCGATGTGACCTGGGCAAAAAAGCAATATAGCGATGGGCGCATTAGCAAATCAGCGGCCAAACGTGTCAAAGACTTGCTCGCCGTTGGGGATGTGGTTTTGGTTGCACCGGTTGTGAGCCCCCAAGATGGGGTGTTTGAAAATTGGTCGCTGCGTCAGGTGCCAAAAATTCAAGGCGGTTTCGTTGCCATGGATGTGCAGACAGGCCGGGTTTTGGCGATGCAGGGTGGATTTTCTTATCAGCACTCCGTGTTCAATCGGGCCACGCAGGCCAAACGCCAACCGGGCTCTTCTTTCAAGCCCTTTGTCTATGCCGCAGCTCTCGACAGCGGCTATAGCCCGGCGACCATCGTGATTGACGCGCCGATTGAGGTCGACACGCCGCAAGGCTTGTGGCGCCCCAAGAATTACTCCGATAAATTCTACGGTCCGACCCCCGTACGTACGGGAATTGAGCAGTCTCGAAATCTCATGACCGTACGTTTGGCTCAGGAATTGGGCATGCCGACGATAGCGATTTATGCCGAAAAATTTGGGGTTTATGACGATATGCGCCCCTATCTTTCGGCCTCATTAGGCTCCGAAGAGACGACGTTGTATAAAATGGTGTCTGCCTATGCCATGTTTGCCAATGGCGGCGAGCGGGTGCAGCCCACCTTGGTGGACCGGGTGCAAGATCGCAACGGCAAAACAGTCTTTTTGCATGACGAGCGCAGCTGCGACGATTGCCGCCGCCGCGATTTGATGGCCGGTTTCCTGCCCAAAATCACATCGAACCGCGAGCGGGTCATGGATCCGGTCACCGCCTATCAGTTGACCGCGATGATGGAAGGTGTGGTGGAGCGGGGCACCGCCAGCCGGACCGTCAATCTTCCCGTGCCCGTTGCTGGAAAGACCGGAACCACCAATGAGGCAAAGGATGTTTGGTTTGTTGGCTTTACCAGCAATATCGTGGCGGGCTGTTATATGGGCATGGACCAGCCGCAACCTTTGGGCCGCGGCGCCGGCGGTGGTGGCATGTGTGGGCCAGTGTTCAACCGCTTCATGGAAGTCGCAATTGAGCGCTATGGTGCAGGTGAATTTACCGTGCCTGACAATGGCACCTTTATTAACATAAACCGTTTTACCGGCGCGCGTTTGCAAGAGGATTCGGAGGGCGATCACGTGGTTGCTGAATTTTTCCGCGATGGAACCGAACCTATATTTGGTGTTGCTTTTGACGGGGGCTTTCAGGTCAGCGGCAATATGCCGATGTTTGAGGAAGGAGAGACCGAAGAGATGCAACAGGTGATCACCTCCACTGGCAAGACGATTACTGTGGCGCCCCAGGCCTCCTTTGGGTCTTTGTCGTCCGGTGGGCTTTACTGACGAAAATCGGTTGTAGCGCTTGGCAAGCGCTCCTGGCTTGGGTAGACCAACCCCAAGTGAACTTCATAATCTGGTAGGTCTGATATGCGCGCGGAAATGGTCAATGTTGTGGCAGCCATCGAAAAGTCTTTGGGGCTTTTGGCCAAGCGTTTAGAATACGACACCGCACTTTACCGTTTGGAAGAGTTCAACGCCATGATTGAAGATCCCAGTCTTTGGGATGATCAAGACCGGGCGCAAAAGCTGATGCGGGATCGTCAGATCCTCGTCGATGCGATCGCGACGTATGAGGGAATTCGTCAAGATCTGTCGGACAATTTGGAAATGATTGAGCTGGGGGCTGAGGAGGCCGATGAGGAGGTCGTCACCGACGCCGAAGAGGCTCTGAAAGCATTGCGTATTGCGGCTGCGGAAAAGGAGCTTGACGCGCTGCTGGATGGGGAGGCGGACAGTAATGACACTTTCCTTGAGATCAATTCTGGCGCTGGTGGGACCGAGAGTTGTGACTGGGCCTTGATGCTATCGCGCATGTATGTGCGATGGGCTGAGAAAAAAGGGTATACGGTCGAGCTGCAATCAGAGACGGCTGGTGAAGAGGCGGGCATAAAGTCGGCTTCCTATAAGATATCGGGGCATAATGCCTATGGCTGGTTGAAGTCAGAGTCGGGTGTGCATCGCTTGGTCAGGATCAGCCCGTTTGATGCCGCGGCGAAGCGGCATACGTCTTTTTGCTCGGTGTGGGTCTATCCCGTGGTGGACGACAGTATCGAGATTGACGTCAACCCATCCGATATTCGCGTCGACACCTATCGCAGCTCTGGGGCGGGTGGTCAGCATGTGAATACCACAGATTCTGCCGTGCGGATTACCCACCATCCGACTGGGATCGTCGTGACCAGTTCGGAAAAGTCACAGCATCAGAACCGCGACATTGCGATGAAGGCGTTGAAGTCCCGCCTGTATCAAATGGAGCTGGATCGGCGCAATGCGGCGATCAACGAGGCGCATGATAATAAAGGCGACGCCGGCTGGGGCAATCAGATCCGCAGTTATGTGTTGCAGCCCTATCAGATGGTCAAAGACTTGCGCACATCTTATGAGACCTCAGACACCAAAGGGGTATTGGATGGGGACCTTGATGGCCTGATGGCGGCGACTTTGGCGATGAATGCCTCCGGAAAATCGCGGGCTGAGGCTCAGGGCGACTAGGAGATCCCCAATAAAAAAGGCGCGGCCAAAGCCACGCCTTTTGATCCCGAAACGGAATTGATCTATTGTTTTGCGGCCGGGGCTGCCGCCGATTTCTTGGCGGCGCCTGGGTTCAGCGGATCATCTTGGCGTTGTACGGAGCCTTCAAAATGTGCCCCGCTTTCAATGGCGATGGTTTTGTGAATGATGTCACCCTCAACCTGGGCCGTTGAGGTTAGCCGGACTTTAAGACCACGCACCCGGCCGATTACATGGCCATTGACGACAACATCATCAGCAATGATTTCGCCTTTAACGGTTGCGCCTTCTCCAATGGTCAAGAGATGGGCGCGAATGTCGCCGTCTACCCGGCCTTCAACTTGGATGTCACCAGTGGTTTTCAGATTGCCCGTGACGTGAAGATCAGATGACAGGACCGATGCGGGCGGTTTTGCCTTTGGCGCTGCAGGCTTGAATTCTGCTGCCGGTTTGTTGATCGGCGCAGCGGGTTTTTCGGCTGCAGCAGCGTCAGGTTTCGTGGATGGGTCGTTGATTTTGCTTTTAGAAAACATCTCTTCCTGCCTTGATAAATGTCATTGGGTTTACGGCTTTACCATTCACGCGGACTTCATAGTGAAGATGGGTGCCGGTTGATCTTCCTGAGTTTCCCATATCACCGATCCTTTGTCCACGGGAAACGCGTTGGCCATTTTTTACGCGAATTTTTGCCAAATGGGCATAGCGAGTTTCGATACCAAACGCATGTTTGATATAGACAACGCGGCCGTAACCGCTCCCCCATTCCGCGCGTGTGACCACCCCGTCGGCGGTCGCATAAATGGGGGTTCCGCGGCGTGCAGCAAAATCAGAGCCACGGTGCATCTGCCCCCAGCGCGGACCGAAGCCGCTGGTGTAACGATGGGCAGATTTCACTGGCATATCAAAGGGCGCCTTTTCTGCGGCAATGCGATAAATATTGAGCTTGTCGAGTTGAGCCAAAATATTATTGGCGCGGTCAACCGTGGGATCAACCGTGTTGAGCGCATCGGGGGCGTAGGTGATCGGGGCGAGGGCGCCCCCCTGTCCCGAATAACCACGTCGCACCTGTTCGAGCAAACGGTCGGTGTTCAGCCCGGCGTTGCGGAACATTTTGTCGAGCGGTTTAACCGAAATGCTCATAGCTTCTTCCAGCTGGCGAAAAATTCGGTCGCCTTTTTCTTCTAGGAATTGAATTTCCAATTCCAAATTGGCCATTTCTTCATGTGCTTGGAACGCGCGCCGGCGGGCGTGATCGCGCTCTAAAGCCACGTCTTCCAGCGTATCGGTGACATAATCCATCGTGCTGGCCACAGATTCTGTAGAGCTATCATCAACAGGTTTGCGCGCGTCATTGTCGAGTTGCGCGGACAGTTGATCCAGGTCGCGCTGCAAAAGCTCGCGCTGCACCATAACCCGGCGCAGCGTGGCCTGCATCACCTCCATCGCGCGGTCCAATTCGCGCCGTTGATCTTCCGATGCTAGAAGCTCCGATTGCATCTGAGAGACTTGCGCAAGCGCCGTGTTAAAACGTTCCTGCGCTGTTAAAGCCTCTTGTACGCGGGTGTCGCGCTCATTGGCGAGGGCATTTAATCGCTCTTCATATATGGCTTGATCGCGCCGGGCTTGATCACGGAAATTGCCTGTGCCGATGGTATCGAGCAAAACGATGGCGGTCGCGACAATTGCCCAACCGATGAACGCGGTTGATATGGTCATGGCGAAAATTTGTGACAGCGGGGAGAGGCGAATAAAACGCGTGCCGGTACCGCTGCGCAAAAATAGCCGTTTTTCAGGCACGAGCCGTTCGAGGAATTGTGACGACTTTAGCCGAAGTGCACTGAACAAATCTCAATTCCAATCTACAAGGGGCCGCCCCGCGCGGTATCTTCGCGGACTGAATACCTAAATGGTCAATCTGTCGCAACGAATTTGATACAGGCAATTTCTTTAAAATTGATTAAATCGGCTTGTTCCTGCTCACAGTCTCTAACGCATCGCCGGTGGCGGCGGCATTTCATCTGAAAGGGGCCAGTAAAAATCGGGTGCGATCCCAGCTTCGGCACGTTTTTCCTCGTTAAAAGGTGGCTTGAGCGGCCCATGAAAATATCGGCGCACGAGGTCGTGAAACAAGGGTTTGGGGTCTAAATTGTCCCGCCCGCACAAAAAATGGAACCATTTCGATCCATAGGCCACATGGGCGACTTCCTCAGCGTAGATCACATTGAGCGCCTCAACGACCTGCGTGTCTTTTGCATTTTCGAAAATGCGGATCATGCCGGGGGTGACGTCCAGCCCGCGCGCCTCAAGTACCATAGGCACCACCGCCAGGCGACCGTGGAAATCCGTCTGGGTGTCCTGAGCTGCGCGCCACATGCCGGCGTGGGCGGGCATAGCGCCATAAAAACTGTCATGGGCCTCCAGACAATCGCACATCAGATTAAAATGTTTACTTTCCTCATCCGCCGCCTTGACCCAATCATCATAAAATCCCAAAGGCATTGGAATATGCGAAAACCGGGCGATCAGATCCCAATGCAGATCCACGGCATTCAATTCAATATGGGCCACCGCGTGCAAAAGCGCGTTGCGGCCTTCTTTTGAGCCGGTTTTGCGTCTCGGCACATCCCGCGGTGCGCGCAATTCGGGCGCTTTGGGGCGCGCGGGCATATCTGGAGGCATGCAGCTGCCAATTTCGACATCGTCATCGGCAGCGCGCGCGGCGTTCCATTGCGCGGCAAATTCCCGGGACAGGGCAGTTTTGGCCCGCCCGTCCGCAGTGTTCAGCACCGCGCAGGCCATTTTTGCCAAATCCATCATGAATTTAGCGTTTGTATCTGGGATAAAACCTCTTCGACATGGCCAGGTACTTTGACCTTGCGCCAAATTTTTAGCACTTCCCCTTCGGGAGAAATCAAAAACGTGGCGCGCTCTATGCCCATATAGGTTTTGCCATACATGTTCTTCTCAACCCATGTGCCGAAGGCTTCGCAAAGGCGTCCGTCCTCGTCGGAAATCAAAGGGATGCGCAAATCATGCTTGCTGATGAATTTATCATGTTTTTGGACTGTATCGCGTGACACTCCCACCACCAACGCATTTTGCGCTTCGAAGGCCGCGCGCTCGTCGGAAAACCCAATGGCTTCTTTTGTGCAGCCCGGGGTGTCGTCTTTTGGATAGAAGTATAAGACCAAATATTTGCCGGCAGCCTCCGCTAAAGAAAACTGGCCACCTCCATTGGTTGACAGGGTGAATTGCGGTGCATTATCGCCGATTGAGATCATGATATCCTCGGGGTATTTGAGAGCCATTGTTACGACCTATGTTTTAGGCCAGAATGCAGAAATTGAAAGGGGCCCTTTGCACAATGGCGCAATCTGCTGAGCAAGACCAAGACACCAAAGCGCCCCCGCGCCGCCGGCCAGTGTCCCGGCTGGCTGTGGCGATCTATACGTTGTGCTGGTCTGTCTTGCTGTGTTTCGGGCTGTTGGTGGCGATTATGCAAGATCGCATGCTGCCCGTGCCTGAGCTCTTACGGGTGAAGTTATCGCAAGTTTTGAACGCCAATCGTACATTGCCCATCGTGGGATTTAGCCGTGCAGAGTTGGGACTTACCGAATTGTTTCATCCTCAATTGGTGCTGCATGGGGTCCACCTTTCGGATGGGCAAACCGGCGCTGGGGTGCAGTTTGGGGCCTTGGATGTGGTGATCCATGGGCCGGCGCTGCTATTTGGGGAGATCTCGCCCCGTTCTCTGACACTGACAGAAGCCATTGTCGATCTGCGGCGCAGGCTTGATGGAAGCTTCGACGCTGGCTTTGTCATCTCAGAAAATGCGACCGGCATAGGCTCTTTGGATGAGATATTGAGTGCCATAGAGGCGTTCTTTGAACGTGAGTATTTCGGCCGCCTGACTGAAGCGCGCTTGGATCAATTGACCGTTAATTATACGGACCGAGTGACCAAGCGCGCCTGGACCTTAGACGGTGGCCGCCTATCTGCGCGGCGTGAAAATGGATTGATGGCCCTGCGGGGGGATTTGGCGCTTTTGGCTGGAGGGGGCGAATTGGCCACTTTGGGATTGTTTTACAATGCCACAGGGCCGGGCGCTGGAACTTTGGGGGCAGAATTCGACAATTTGCCGGCGCAGGATCTCGCAGTCCAATCTAAAGCGCTGACCTGGCTCAATTTTGTGGAGGGCACCCTGTCGGGGAGTTTTCGCAGCGCGCGGGCCCAAGGCAAAGTTGGCACATTGAACGCCTTGCTCGATTTTGGCGCTGGCACGTTGAGCGCTGGTCCAGAAAGCTATCCGGTCTCCTACAGTGAAGCGAAAACCTATTTCACATATGATCCCAAACGCGCGCGCCTCGATGTCTCGCGGGCCTCGATCAAGAGTGATTGGGGCGCGATCTCAGCAGAGGGCTATGCTTTGTTGCAGCTGGGCGGGTCACAGCAGCGCAGCTCTAGCGGGATGGTCTTGCATCTTGATGTGGACAGCGCAGTGTTTGACAAAACACCCTGGTGGCCTGAGCCATTGCGCGTGACAAGTGCCAGTGGGCAGGTGAAGCTGAATTATGATCCGCTTACGCTTGATTTGGGCTTGTTGCAGGCTGAAGTAAACGGGACCAATCTGAGTCTTTCTGGCCAAGCTGCGCTGACGCCCTTGGGTTGGTCCTATGACGGGCAGGGGCGGGTGCCGTCGGTGAGCACCAAAACCGTCATGACCCTATGGCCGGAGATGTTGAATACCAAGAGCCGGCGCTGGTTTGGGCGCAACGTGCACAACGGAACACTCAAAAATCTGACCGTGGATCTGCGTCAAACAGCAGGCACAGCGGCGCTCTTGGCCAGTAGCTTTCAGTTTGAAAAGGCGGACGTGAAATTCATGCGGCATATGCCGGTGATTTCGGAGGGTATCGGCTACGGTGTTTTCGAGCGTGATGAGTTTATTTTGGCCTTGGAGAGCGGCTATGTCCAAGCCGCTGAGGGCGGGCGGCTGCATATGGATGGCTCGACCATGCGTGTGCCCAATGTGCGTGTGCCTGATCCGCCGGTGATATTTGATCTGAAAGGCAGGGGATCCGTTCCAACCGTGATGTCTCTTATGGACAACAAACCCTTTGAGATACCCACAAAGACCAAACGCGGCATTGATGATGTATCAGGGCAGGCGCAGCTGGCCATTGAAATTGAAACCCGTCTGAAATCGGGCGTCAAACCGAGTGAAGTGGCCTATGATTTAACCGGTAAGTTGCGCGATCTGCGCAGTGAGGTTTTGGTGCCGGGGCGCATCTTCACGGCGGAGCTGTTGCAATTGACAGGGGCGCCAGATTTGATCGAAATTTCAGGGGAAGGGCGCGTCCTTGATATTCCATTTCAGGGCCGTTGGTCGCAACCGCTGGGTGCGCCGAATTTGTCCAGCCAGGTGACTGCAAAATTTGACCTGACCCAAAAAAGTCTCAAAGCGCTCAATATCGGTCTGCCAGAGGGCAGTTTGCAAGGGCGCACAGAGGGCGCTTTGCTCTTGGAGATCGCAAAAAATAAGCCTGTGGTCTTTGAGCTGACGTCCGATCTGACGGGCGCAGAGTTGCAATCTGCCGCATTGAACTGGTCAAAGCCGGCGGCGCAAGCGGGGCAATTGCGGGTGCACGGGGTCTTTGCCAAGCCATTGCAGGTGGATCTTTTGGCGCTTGAGGCGCAGGGTTTGTCATTTGAGGGCGCGGTTCAATTCGATGACGATGGTCTCGACCGCATCTTGCTGTCGCGCTTGGATGTCGGGGATTGGCTTTATGGGGCCGCGACTATTATTCACCGGGGCGCGGGCGCGCCCATGCGCCTTCTATTGTCTGGAGATATGGATCTGCGCAGCTACGGAAAATTGACGGGCGGTGATCCTGTGGCTGCGGGGGCGGGGGCGACGCGGCCAATGCCATTGTCGTTCAATTTGGGCCGGTTGCAGCTGTCAAACAGTCTGTTTCTCAGTGACGTAAAGGCTGATTTTGACGCAGGTCTCGCGGCTGGCGGGGCCTTTAGCGGTCGCGTCAATGGCGGATTGGGCATCACCGGTCAAATGTCTGGCCAGGGTGCGGGGCTGCGCCTGTCCGTCACATCGCAGGACGCAGGCGGCGTTTTGCGCGATGCAGGATTGTTGCGACAGGCCAGCGGCGGCGAGATGATATTGGATCTCGCGCCGCATGCCGATGGCTGGAACGGCGTCATGAATATCACCTCCGTTCGTGTCAATGATGCGCCGGCGATTGCACAATTGCTGAGCGCCGCCTCAATTGTTGGCTTGCCCGATCAACTGGATGGAAAAGGCATTTTCTTTGCGACGATTGAAGGCGAGTTCAATATTAACAAAGAGCTGTTCACGATCTACCGCTCCAGTGCGGTCGGACCCTCTCTTGGCATGTCCTTGGACGGCTATGTCGATACCAAACGCAAACAGCTTGACCTGCAAGGTGTCTTGTCACCCTTTTACCTGCTCAATGGCTTGGGATCCGTTCTAACCCGGCGGGGGGAGGGGTTGATTGGCTTTAATTTCACCCTCCGAGGCGCATTGGAAACTCCGCAAGCGGCCGTCAATCCTTTGTCCTTATTCACACCTGGAATGTTTCGCGAAATCTTTCGCCGCCGTCCGCCGCAACAAGAATAAGCAGCGCCAGTTTCGGGTTTGCCAAATGATTTGATTGTCGCTAATGGGAGCGCTTCTCAAGGGGTGTGCTATGAAACTGTCGGACTTTGATTTTGACTTGCCAGAGGAGCGGATTGCGATTCGCCCAATGTCTCCGCGCGGTGACGCCAAACTCTTGGTGAGCCAAGCTGGGCAGATCGAGGATGCGTTTGTGCGTGATCTTTGCAGCTATATACGGCCAGGCGATCGTTTGGTGCTGAACGATACCAAAGTGATCCCGGCGCGCCTTTCGGGGACACGGGCGCGGCAATCGGCACAGGGACACGTTGAGGCAAAGATTGAAGTCACCCTGCTGGAGCCGCAGACTGGCGGGCGCTGGAAAGCCCTCATAAAGCCTCTGCGCAAATTGGCGGTTGGTGAAGAGATCATTTTCGCAGCTGGCCTATCGGCGCGCTGTGTTGACAAAGCCGATGGTGAAGCTGTGCTGGATTTCTCTGCCCAAGGAGCAGAGCTGGATGCGGCATTGGATGTCAGCGGGCAAATGCCTCTGCCACCCTATATCGCGTCTAAACGGGCCGCCGATGCGCAAGATCACAGCGATTATCAAACCGTTTGGGCCAAGCATCGCGGTGCGGTGGCGGCGCCAACGGCCTCTTTGCATCTGGATGCAGCAGCCCTAGCCGCTTTGCAGCGTCATGGGGTGACCATCAGCTATGTCACCTTGCATGTCGGGGCGGGGACTTTTTTGCCGGTCAAGGTCGAAGAGGTGACAGCCCATAAAATGCACGCCGAATGGGGCCATGTGACGCCGCAGGCCGTCGCAGAAATTGAGCAAACCCGCGCGGCGGGTGGCCGGATTATTCCGGTGGGTACGACCGCTTTGCGCCTGATCGAGACAGCTGCGCGCGGCGGGAGCCTTCGGCCTTTCGAAGGGGATACGGATATTTTCATTTATCCGGGGTTTGAGTTTCAGATTACGGATGGGCTGATGACCAATTTCCACCTGCCGAAGTCGACCCTCCTGATGCTGGTGGCCGCTTTGATGGGCAAACCACATTTGGATGCGATCTATGCCCATGCGGCGGCGAAAAATTATCGCTTTTTTAGCTACGGCGATGCATCATTGCTTTTTGCGCCATAATGTCGTTTGGATAAAAAGAGCGCGTGCTTCACGGCTGCTTTGTCCCTGTTTAAATTAGAGGAAGTGTAATGTTTCAGGTTTTGTCGCGCTCTTGGGCGCTGCTGATCGGCATGATGTTGTTGATGGTGGGCAATGGGTTGCAAGGCACCTTGCTCGGCGTGCGGGGCGGGATCGAAGGATTTTCCACCTTTGAGATGTCCATTGTGATGGCAGCCTATTTCGCGGGGTTTCTGGGCGGTTCACGCTTGGCCCCTGAAATGATCCGCCGCGTGGGACATGTGCGGGTCTTCGCGGCCCTCGCGTCCTTCATCTCGGCCATTTTGATTCTCTATCCAGCCTTTGCCCATCCGGTGGCTTGGGCCTTTGGGCGCGTTGTGATCGGCTTTTGTTTCTCAGGGGTATATGTCACCGCGGAAAGCTGGCTCAATAATTCTTCCGACAACGCCAATCGGGGCAAGGCGCTCTCGGTCTATATGATTGTACAGATGTTTGGCATTGTCAGCGCACAAGCGCTTTTGGCCATGGGGGACGCCAGTGGCTATGCCTTATTTATTTTATCATCGGTTTTGGTTTCAATTTCTTTTGCGCCGATCTTGCTGTCCATTTCTCCAACGCCAGCCTTTGACACCGCAAAACCTATGCCGCTCAGGACATTGCTGGAGACATCTCCACTCGGCTGTTTTGGCATGTTTCTTCTGGGCGGCGTTTTCTCTGCTCAATTTGGCATGTCTGCGGTCTATGGCGTCGCGGCAGGTCTGACGATTGCACAAATCTCGATTTTTGTTTCGAGCATTTATGTCGGCGCCTTGCTGATGCAATATCCGATTGGCTGGTTTTCGGATCGTATGGACCGGCGGCTTGTGATCATGATCGTCGCCGCAGCGGGCGGGATTTTCTCGCTTCTGGCGATGTTTTTCGACTATTATTTTGCCGCACTTCTGGTGGCCGCTTTCGTGATCGGTGGCACATCCAATCCGCTCTACTCACTTCTTATCGCCTATACCAATGACTATCTCGATCCAGACGATATGGCCGCGGCCTCTGGAGGGCTTATCTTTATCAATGGCATGGGCGCGATCACCGGGCCTTTGGTGACGGGCTGGATGATGGACAGTTTTGGGCCCCAGGCCTTCTTTGGCATGATTGCGCTTTTGATGCTCATGCTGGCGAGTTACGCGATTTACCGGATGACCCAGCGGTCGCGTGCGGGCATCGACGATGGTGCATATGCGCCGGTTCTGCCCTCCGCCAGCCCGGTCGCGGTTGAGGTCGCGTCGGAATATTACATCGAAACAGCCTTGGAAGATGAAACGAATGAAACATAGAGTTACCTTTTTCTTTGCACTTTTGAATTAGATGGGTAGAAATTAGGGAAAGGCAGACGAACCGGAGCGGGCATATGACAACTGTTAACGAAGTTGTTGATTTTTGGCTGGACGAAGTTGGACCAGAGAAATGGTATGACGCCGATGAGGCGCTCGATCAGGAGGTGCGCAGGCGGTTCGAACAGCTTTGGTGGAACACGCTCAATGGGGCCAATGGGCTTTGGTTGACCTATGCGACGGGCACACTCGCCTATTTGATTTTGATGGATCAAATGCCCCGCAATATGTTTCGGGGAACCGCGCGATCATTTGGATCAGATCGGCATGCTCGGGCGGCGGCGAAAGCGGCGTTGCACAATGGCTGGGATTTGAAGATTGACGAGCCGGCGCGACAGTTTTTCTATATGCCCTTGATGCATTCAGAGAGCCTTACAGATCAAGATCGTGCAGTGCGGTTGATTACATCTCGCCTGCCACAGGGCAAGGCTGTGCAATTGCCCCATGCGCAGGCGCATCGGGATATCATCCGCAAATTTGGCCGTTTTCCTGCGCGCAATACGGCGTTGAACCGCCGCGCAACAAAGCCGGAGGTGATTTATACCCAAGCGGGCGGGTATGATTTTACGCTTAAGATCCTTTCAGCAAACCCGTAAGCTTTTGGCATAGCTGCTATGGGCCTCAACCCGTGGCGCGCGAAATTTCGATTTGCACCGGTTTGAATTATAGTTTAATATTAAACTAATTTCAAAATGGAGTCCTGTGATGGCTGAGAATGCATATGATGTGATCGTGATTGGAGCGGGGCCAGGGGGCTACGTTGCGGCAATTCGTGCAGCACAATTGGGTTTAAAAACCATCGTGGTGGAACGCGAGCATATGGGGGGCATATGTCTCAACTGGGGCTGTATTCCCACGAAGGCGATGCTGCGTTCCTCTGAGGTGTATCATTTGATGCAGCGCGCCAAGGAATTTGGTTTGTCGGCGCAGGGAATTGACTATGATCTCGATGCGGTTGTGGCGCGGTCTCGAGCTATCGCAAAACAACTTAATGGCGGCGTCGCCCATTTGCTGAAAAAGAATAAAGTGACCGCTTTGATGGGTGCGGCGACAATCACGGCCCCTGGCCAGGTCTCGGTCAAAACGGCCAAAGGTGAGGAGAGCTTATCGGCCAAGCACATCATCATTGCCACCGGGGCGCGGGCGCGCGAATTGCCCGGTCTTGAGGGGGATGGGGATCTGGTTTGGACCTATAAAACCGCTCTGACCCCGCCGCGCATGCCGAAAAAGCTCTTGGTGATTGGCTCCGGGGCAATTGGTATTGAATTTGCCAATTTTTATAACACGCTCGGCGTTGATACCACGGTGGTTGAGGTGATGGACCGGGTGATGCCCGTGGAAGACGCGGAAATTTCCGCCTTCGCGCAAAATGCTTTTGAAAAGCAGGGAATGAAAATTCGCACAAAAACCATGGTGAAACAAATTGATCGCGGTCAAGGCTCTGTCACTGCGCATATTGAACAGAACGGTAAAGTCACAACCGAGGTGTTTGACACGGTGATCTCCGCTGTCGGGATCGTGGGCAATGTTGAGAATCTCGGGCTTGAGGCGCTTGGCGTTGACGTGGATCGGACCCATATTAAAACCGACGCTTATTGCCGCACTGCGGTGGCCGGTGTCTATGCCATTGGCGATGTGGCTGGAGCACCCTGGCTTGCGCATAAGGCCAGTCATGAGGGCGTCATGGTGGCTGAAATGATCGCAGGCGGCACGCCTCATCCGGTCAAGCCCGAAAGCATTGCCGGTTGCACCTATTGCACGCCGCAGGTGGCCAGCGTCGGATATACCGAAGCACAGGCCAAGGAGGCAGGCCATGAGGTGCGCGTTGGGCGCTTCCCTTTTATCGGCAATGGCAAGGCGATTGCTTTGGGCGAGTCGGAAGGTATGGTCAAAACTGTTTTCGATGCCAAAACAGGCGAGCTTCTGGGGGCGCATATGATTGGCGCGGAAGTCACAGAGCTGATTCAAGGCTATGTGGTCGGACGGCAGTTGGAAACCACGGAAGAAGATTTGATGCAAACTGTCTTCCCGCATCCCACCTTATCGGAAATGATGCATGAGAGCGTTTTAGACGCTTGGGATCGTGCCATCCACATTTGAAACCCGCAAGCTTCGAGCGCGGTACCGGCGCAAAGCAATGTTCTTTGTGCCGGTGTTTCTCAATCCACTCTTTTGGTGGAATAAATCTCTATGTTCCCTAAATGTTCTCATTTTTTAATTGGCCCCGCTGCGAGTTAATACTATGTTGTGTTCAAAGATTTGGGGTCCAAAATGGCTGAGCTAAAAAACATTGAAGTACGCGGTGCGCGCGAGCACAATCTCAAGAGTATAGATGTCGATATTCCCCGCGATCAATTGGTGGTCATAACCGGGCTGTCAGGTTCGGGCAAATCCTCTTTGGCCTTTGATACAATCTATGCGGAGGGGCAAAGGCGATATGTGGAGAGCCTATCGGCCTATGCGCGTCAATTTCTTGATATGATGGAAAAACCTGATGTTGATCACATCAGCGGTTTGAGCCCCGCGATCTCCATTGAGCAAAAAACCACCTCGAAAAATCCCCGTTCCACTGTCGGTACGGTGACGGAAATTTATGACTATATGCGGCTGTTGTTCGCGCGGGTTGGCACGCCGTTTTCTCCCGAAACTGGATTGCCGATTGAAGCGCAACAGGTTCAAGACATGGTTGACCGGGTCATGGCGATGGAGGAGGGCACGCGCGGCTATTTACTGGCACCCATTGTGCGCGACCGGAAGGGCGAGTACCGCAAAGAATTCGCCGAGCTGCGCAAACAAGGCTTTCAACGTGTCAAAGTTGATGGTGAGTTTTATGATTTGGACGAACCGCCTGCGCTCGACAAAAAATTCCGCCATGACATTGATGTGGTCGTCGACCGGATTGTG
>Ga0208971_1000540_pt1 | contig 26715 bp, 26 predicted proteins | sample AOAMet1_18_M0_10_2_FD_188229 | JGI IMG/M metagenome (GOLD analysis project Ga0208971, IMG submission 188229) | Ammonia-oxidizing marine microbial communities from Monterey Bay, California, USA - CAN11_18_M0_10 (SPAdes) | ecosystem: Environmental > Aquatic > Marine > Intertidal zone | place... | reverse complement strand
ATCAACATTTACCAATGTGAGTTATGCTTCTTTTCCTGTTACTGAAACTCAGCAAATAGAAATTGTAGAAACTACTAATGTAGAGTTACCGACTTATAAAAGCGAGACTTCATTGTGGGCTATTTTATCTATAAGTTGTGCATTGCTTAGTTTTGGACTAGTACAAAACCCATTGGCTGCAACTATAATTGCATTGTTAGGTATTGTATTTGGAGCAATTGGCTTTAATAAAAAATTAAAAGGCTTAGCTATTACTGGCTTTGTATTGTCTTTGATTATTTTCTTAGTATCAGCTTTTATAACGTTTGTCTTATTATTATTTAGAGAAGATCCTACAAAATTAGGTGATTAAATTATGAAAAGAATACTACTACTTTTAATAACGCTAACTACATTTATGAATGTGAGTTATGCTTCTTTTCCAATTACTGAAAATAATACTTGTGAGGTATTATCTGCTACAAACATTGAAGAACCTGATGATGAAGATGATGGGCATTCATATTGGGGAATTCTTGGAGGAGTTCTTTTTTTTGGAACTATATATTTGTTAGTAAGATTATTTTGGAAATCATTAGATCATAAATCATTTAATGACCCTTGGTATAGAGCAAAATTCATTAAATTCTTTTCAGGGTTAATACTGATTTTTCTTTGGCCTTTAGGGTTGCTATATTTGCTTTACTTGTTATATAAAGAAGGAAGAGATTCTTCTAATAGATGGTATAAAGGTGTAGCTTTAGTTGGAACTATCGTATGGCTGATAGGTTTTGCTCTTTTCCTTGCATTTGCCTTAACTTTTGGCACAGGATTTAGTGGTGGATAAAAAAATATGAAAAAACTAATATTACTTTTAATAACGCTAACTACATTCATGAATGTGAGTTATGCCTCCTTCCCAATTATTAATACTTTGGAAATAAAACAAGATACTCTACAGACAGAAGAAATCAAGAAATACCACTCTAGTCTTATAAAAATGGGAGTTGATTTGAGTTCTTGCAAATGTGTGAGTTGCAGGAATGGTATAGCTCCATTAACAAATACCAGAGAAGTAAATAAACCACCAAATCAATTTAAAAGAATATGGTTGCCAATAATAATAGTAATGGCAATTTTAGCAATCATTCTTGTGCTTTTGCTTTTTAGATGGGCTGATAATTTCGATAAATCTGGAGGGATCGGAGTTGGATAAAAAATCCCCACCAAATTGGCAGGGATTTATTATTAATATCTGTCGCATTGCGATTACATCATTCCTGGCATACCGCCACCACCCATTGGAGGCATAGCTGGAGTATCTTCTTTTATTTCAGCAATAACACATTCAGTAGTCAATAACATTCCTGCAACTGAGGCCGCATTTTCAAGGGCAACTCGAACAACTTTAGCGGGGTCAATTACACCTGCTTTGTATAGGTTTTCATATACTTCTGTTTTGGCATTGAATCCAAAATCATTTTTTCCTTCACGCACCTTAGCAACAATCACACTTCCTTCCAATCCTGCATTTTCAACTATTTGTCTTAATGGTTCTTCAGCAGCTCTGGTAATGATATTGATTCCTGTTTGTTCGTCATCATTATCTCCTTTTAGTTTTGCTAACTTATCAGTTGCACGCACAATAGCGACACCACCTCCAGGAACAATTCCTTCTTCAACAGCAGCTCTTGTAGCAGCCAATGCATCATCAACTCTGTCTTTCTTTTCCTTCATCTCTACTTCAGTAGGAGCGCCAACATACAACACGGCAACACCACCTGCTAGTTTTGCTAATCTCTCTTGTAGTTTCTCCTTGTCGTAATCTGAACTAGTACTTTCAATTTGTGCTTTAATTTGGTTTACTCTAGCTTTAATTGTGTTGCTGTCTCCAGCACCATTTACAAGAGTTGTATTGTCCTTGTCAATTGTAATTTTTTCAGCAGAACCCAACATTTCCAAAGTAGTACTTTCCAATTTAAAACCTCTTTCTTCCGAAACTACTGTTCCGTTCGTAAGGATAGCAATATCTTCTAGCATTGCTTTTCTTCTATCCCCAAAACCAGGGGCTTTTACTGCTGATACTTTTAGTGCGCCTCTTATCTTATTTACAACTAAAGTAGATAAGGCCTCTCCATCCACATCTTCAGCAATAATGACCAATGGCCTTCCTGCTTTTGCAGTTTGTTCCAATATTGGTAAAAGATCTTTCATTGCTGAAATCTTTTTGTCATAAATAAGGATAAATGGATTCTCCATATTTGCCTCCATCTTGTCAGCATCAGTAATAAAGTAAGGGGATAAATATCCTCTATCAAACTGCATTCCCTCTACAACCTCAACATGCGTTTCAGTTCCTTTTGCTTCTTCAACAGTAATTACTCCTTCTGTTTTTACTTTTTTCATTGCCTCCGCAATTAGCGAGCCAATTACATTGTCATTATTAGCCGATATACTTGCTATTTGCTCAATCTTATCATAAGAATTACCTACTTTTTTAGCTTGTGATTTAATGTCTTCAATCAGCACCTTTACGGCCTTGTCAATTCCTCTTTTTACATCCATAGGATTTGCTCCTGCAGCTACATTTTTAAGCCCTGAAGTAATAATAGCTTGTGCCAATACGGTTGCAGTTGTTGTTCCATCTCCTGCTAAGTCATTGGTGTTACTTGCTACTTCTTTCACCATCTGAGCTCCCATGTTTTCTATTGCATCTTCTAATTCAATTTCTTTTGCAACTGTCACTCCATCTTTAGTTATTGTAGGTCCTCCAAAACTTTTCCCAATAACTACATTTCTTCCCTTTGGTCCTAAAGTTACTTTTACTGCATTTGCTAAGGCGTCTACTCCTCTTTTTAATGCATCTCTTGATTCTATATCAAATGTGATTTCTTTTGCCATGTTATATTATTTTATGATTGCTAAAATGTCCGATTCTCTCATTATAAGATAATCTTCTCCCTCATGTTGTAGTTCAGTTCCTGCATATTTTCCGTAAAGGATATTGTCCCCAACTTTTACAGTTATAGGGTTATCCTTTGTTCCTTTTCCGCAAGCAATTACGCTACCTTTTTGTGGTTTTTCTTGTGCAGTATCAGGAATTATTATTCCGCTTGCAGTTGTAGTTTCTGCTTCTGCTTGCTTAATTATTACTCTATCAGCAAGAGGAGTGATGTTTATTTTTGACATATTTATAAAAATTTAATTTGTTAATTCTGATGATATACTATTGCATAAAGTATGCCAAAGCAATATCAGTCCAAAATAACTGAAATTATGTCAGAAACAAAAAGTTTTAAGAAATTGTTTTGATTATTACTCAGCTACAGGTGCTGCTGGTAAATTAGGGATTACAGCATCATCAATCATGTCTTGAGCTTTTATTTCAGTTGATTCTACAGTAGTGTTTCTTGGAATTGCAAAGTTTGATGCTAATGATAAAACAATTAATGCAGTTGCTAAAAACCAAGTTGCTTTTTCTAAAAAGTCAGTAGTCTTTTTTGCTCCCATTATTTGGTTTCCTGCCCCACCACCAAATGATGAAGATAACCCTCCTCCTTTAGGATTTTGAACTAAAACAACTAATACTAATAAGATTGAAGTGATGATGATTAGGATTGCAAAAATTGTGTACATTTTATTTTTTATTTAATTTATTTATCAATTTAATTTGGTCTGCAAAGAAACTACTTTTTTCCGGATATTTCAAAATTAATTTTTCATAAGCTAAAATAGCTTTCCCATAATGCTCTTGCTCTAGGTAAACCTTTGCTAATGTTGGGGTAACTAGTTCATTATTTTCTATCAGACTTTCTTTTGCAGCATCTGTTGCTTTAAAAAATGCTTCTTTTTTTGGTCTGCTTATTTTTACTTCTTTTTCTAAAAAATCATCAACCAAGTTAGTTGCTTTAGGTTGTTCTTCTCTTTCAACTTTCTTAACTTTTGTTAAAGCTAGCCATTCCGAAAATGAGTGATTCTCACTTTCATCAAACTCCAAAGGTTTTCCAATTTCTAATTGCTCTTCAACTGTTTCTAATTTTTCTTCCTTGCTAATTATTGCTTCAGCTTTTGTTATATTGTTTAAAGTAATTAAGCTAAAAAGTTTCTGTCTGTCCAAGGAATAAGCAGCAGCTTTTTTAAGTTGTCGGTTGTATCTGATGCTGTCAGTATTCAATAATCCTTTGGTAAGTAATAGTTGTGCGCTACTAAAATAGGGGTGTTTTATTAGTAAAGAATCTAATTTGCTTACATCAGCATTCGTTATTTCTTGCGGATTATTAATTAATGATATGATTTTTTCGTTTACCAATTTACAAAGGCTTTATTAAATACATCTTCAATTAATTCTTTACTTATTTCTTCAATAAGTCCGTCCTCAACATCAACTATATTTTCTGAACTTGCATAATCTCTATATCTACTAAAAGTAGATTCAAAGTTTTGTTTATCATCAAAACTATTGTTGTATTTTATTTTTATGGCAATAGTTAATCTGTTTTGACTAGCAGTTTCATTTGCCTTTATTGCCATAGGTTTTATCTGATATTTTGTAATATATCCGCTAAAAGATAAATCACCTTCATTCTCAGTTATTTCTAAGTTGGTTTGTCCAGCAAAAGCATCAATTAAGCCATCAGTAATTACTTGGCTTAATGAGGGTTGAACTATTGCTGCCTTATTGCTTATATATTGCACAGAGATAGTTTTTGCTTCAGTAGGGATTGATGCTCCAGTAAAAGAATAAACTCCACAAGAAACAACTAGGACACTAAGTGATATTAGGCTTAAAATTAGCTTCATTACAATCCGAATTCTTTTAATTTACGGTAAAGAGTTCGCTCAGATATTCCTAGCTCAGCAGCTGCATCTTTCCTTTTTCCTTTATGTTTTAATAATGATTTTTCCACCAATCTTTTTTCTTGCTCAAATAATGATAATGACTCCTCAACTTCAATTGTTTTTGGTTCGTTCTGCTGATTTAAAACAAAATTATTCTCATCATTTTCGTTAAAAATTCTAGGATTAACTGATTGCATAATTTCAGTGTTTCCTTCTTTTTGCATCAGGTCAAAAGTAATCTTTTTAAGTTCAGACAAGTCTCTTTTCATGTCAAAAAGCACTTTGTAAAGTATTTCCCTCTCTGATAAATCTGATTTCTTTTTATCCTCAAACTTAACTAAACCACTAGTAGAAATGTTAGGTAATTGCTCTTGTAATCTGCTAGAAGTTATCTTTCTTTCTTCTTCCATTACTGATAGTTGTGCTACAAAATTCATCAATTGCCTGATGTTGCCTGGCCAATTGTAGTTTTTAAGAATCTCAACCGCATCATCAGTTAGTTTGACTGGAGGGGTGTTATATTGATCTGCAAAATCAGCCGCAAACTTCCTAAAAAGTAGGTGAATATCATTCCCTCTATCTCTTAATGGCGGGAGATTAATGCTGATTGTGTTTAATCTGTAAAATAGATCCTCTCTAAATTTTCCTTCCTTTACAGCTTGAGGTAAATTTACATTTGTAGCGGCAATAATTCTCACATCAGTTGTGTATGCTTTAGACGAACCTACCTTTAGGATTTCTCCATTTTCAAGTACTCTTAATAATCTTGCTTGTGATGCCATTGGTAATTCTCCTACTTCATCAAGGAAAATAGTCCCTCCATCAGCAGCTTCAAAGTATCCTTTTCGGCTGTCATGTGCACCTGTAAACGATCCCTTTTCATGTCCAAATAGTTCAGAATCTATTGTTCCTTCAGGTATTGCTCCACAATTTACAGCAATATAAGGGTTGTGTTTTCTTTTACTATTTTGATGAATAATTTTTGGAATATTTTCTTTTCCTGTTCCACTTTCACCAACAACTAATATTGATATGTCGGTAGGAGCAACTTGTAAGGCTACATCAATTGCTCTTTCTAATTTGCTATCGTTTCCAATTATGCCAAATCTTTGTTTTGCTTGTTGTGAATTCATAATACAGTGCCTTTTAAAGTTGCAGAAGTACAATCATCAATTTTTACCATGATATAATCTCCTAATTTATGGGTTCCTTTTTCAAAAATAACTGAAGCATTATGTGTTGTTCTTCCGTACAAATGATTATTTGATTTTTTTGAAAACCCTTCAACTAATACCTCATAAGTTTTTCCAACTTTGGCTTTCATGTTTTTTAAAGAATGCTGTTGTTGTTTTTCAATAATCTCAGCAAGTCTTCTTTGTTTTTCCTTAGGTGTAACATCATCTTCAAATCTTGCAGCTGGAGTGTTAGGCCTTACTGAATATTTGTACATGTATCCAAAAGCATATTCCACATAATCCATTAATGATAAGGTTTCTTGATGGTCTTCCTTAGTTTCTGTGCAAAATCCTGAAATCATATCCATTGATATTGTGCAGTCAGGTATTCTTTGTTTTATAATATCAATTAAAGTAATGTATTTTGCTCTGTCATATCCTCTTTTCATTACTTCTAATAGTCGGCTACTCCCTGATTGTACTGGTAAATGAATATAGTTGCAAATATTGTTGTGTTTTGCCATAACATCAATTACATCTATTCCCATATCTTGCGGGTTTGATGTAGAAAATCTTATTCTTAATAGTGGATTTACTTTTGCAACTCTATCTAATAAGTCAGAAAATTTGATGCAATTCTCTTGATTTTCATTAGTTGCTTTTTTAAAGTCTTTTTTAGCTCCACCACCATACCAAAGGTAAGAGTCAACATTTTGCCCTAATAGTGTTATTTCTCGGTACCCATCATTAAATAAGTCATTACATTCCTTTAAAATACTTTCAGGATCTCTACTTCTTTCCCTTCCTCTTGTAAATGGCACTACACAAAAAGTGCACATATTATCACAACCTCTAGTGATAGAAACAAATGCTGTAACTCCATTCCCTCCAAGTCTTACTGGGTTGATGTCAGCATATGTTTCTTCAAGAGATAAAATAACATTAATTGCTTTTTTCCCGTCTTCCACTTCTTTTATTAGGTTTGGTAAATCTCTGTACGCATCAGGTCCTACAACAATATCTACTAATTTTTCTTCTTCTAAAAATTTAGCTTTTAATCTTTCGGCCATGCATCCCAATACCCCAACTAGCATTTTTGAGTTTTTATCTCTTTTTATTGAATTGTAGAATTCTAATCTTTTTCTTACAGTTTGTTCTGCTTTTTCACGAACCGAGCAAGTATTTACAAAAACTATATCAGCCTCTGTGATGTCTTGTGTAGTTGAAAATCCTTCTTTTGTTAAAATTGATGCAACTATCTCACTGTCCGAAAAATTCATCTGACAGCCATAGCTTTCAAGGTACATCTTTTTTGTTGATTTATCAGATGTAGGAATGCTTAAAGCATCTCCTTGTTTGCTTTCATCAATTTCTTTTCCTAATAATTTTTCTAGGTTCATTTTTTACTTATAATTAATTGCAAAAATAGTAAAAATATGACAATGTGTCAGTATATCATTTTACTTATATTATAAATAATATAATGGAAACTGACACCATTTTTTGTTTTTTTTATGTCAAAAAAGTTTTTTTAATTTGCACCAAATTTCTAAAACAAAAAAAATATGGCAAAGAACTTAGTGATTGTAGAATCACCAGCAAAAAAGAAAATCATTCAAGGATTTTTAGGTAAGGATTTTGTAGTGGAATCCAGTATTGGACATATTAGAGATTTACCTAAAAAAGGAGGTATGGCTATTGATATAGAGAATGGTTTTGAGCCTAATTATGTAATATCAGAAGATAAAACTAAGGTAGTAAAGCATCTAAGAAGTGTTGCAAAAAAAGCTAAAACTGTTTGGCTTGCTACTGATGAGGATCGTGAGGGAGAGGCTATTGCATGGCACCTTACTGAGGCACTTAAGCTAGATGCAAGCTCTACTAAAAGAATTGTTTTTCATGAAATTACTAAAAAAGCAATTACGCATGCAGTTGAAAATCCTAGGTTATTAGACACTAATTTAGTAAATGCACAACAGGCTAGGCGTGTACTTGATAGATTAGTTGGTTTTGAATTATCTCCTGTACTTTGGAGAAAAGTAAAACAAGGACTTTCTGCAGGGCGTGTACAATCAGTTGCTGTTCGTTTAATAGTAGAAAGGGAAAATGAGATTACTAACTATACAGCTGTATCATCTTATAAAGTTGTTGCTTTTTTCTTAAATATGGATGGTAAAGTTGTAAAAGCTGAATTACCTCAAAGATTTAAGAATAATGAAGATGCATATTCATTTATGGAGAAATGTAAAGATGCTAATTTTTCAGTTGAATCTTTAGAAGAAAAGCCAGCTAAAAAATCACCTACAGCACCATTTACTACTTCTACTTTACAGCAAGAAGCATCAAGGAAACTAGGCTTTTCAGTTTCACAAACAATGATGGTTGCTCAGAAATTATATGAAGCTGGTAAAATTACATATATGAGAACTGATAGCGTAAATTTATCTAATGATGCACTTGATGCTGCTGAAAAAGCAATTAGTTCGATTTATGGTGATGAATATGCAAAAAGAAGAGCTTATACAGGGAAATCAAAAGGAGCGCAAGAGGCGCATGAGGCAATTCGCCCTTCTTACATGGAGCAAAAAACTGTTGATGGAGATAGCTCACATCAAAGACTTTATGATTTGATTTGGAAAAGAACAATTTCTTCTCAGATGGCAGATGCTCAATTTGACAGAACTACTGTAAAAATTAAAATATCAAATACTTCTGAGCAATTTGTTGCTAAAGGTGAGGTAATTACTTTTGAAGGATTTATGAAGGTTTATCTGGAAGGAAAAGATGATGATAATGAAGAGCAAAAAGGAATGTTGCCTAAATTATCAGTTGGTGAAGCTTTAGGGCTTTCTGAAGCTGTTGCTTCTGAGCAATTCTCTCGTCCTCCTGCCAGGTATGCTGAGGCAAGTTTGGTAAAGAAAATGGAAGAATTAGGGATTGGAAGGCCATCAACTTATGCTGCTACAATTACTACTATTCAAAAGAGAGGATATATTGAAAAAGAAAGCCGTGATGGTATAGATAGAATTTCTCAAATGATAGAGCTGAAAGATGGAAATCTTAAAGCATTTGAAAAAACCTCAATTACTGGAGCTGAGAATAAAAAACTATTTCCAACAGATGTAGGTATTGTTGTTACTGATTTTTTAGTTGAACATTTTTCTGATGTGATGGAGTATACTTTTACGGCATCAGTAGAAACTGAATTTGATGAAATTGCTGAAGGGAAAAAGGTTTGGAATGAAATGATTGCTTCTTTCTATGGAGGATTTAAAGAAAAAGTTGTTGATGTAATTGGAAATGTTGGAAAAGCATCTGGAGAACGAGAGTTAGGTGTTGATCCAGCAAGTGGAAATAAGATTTTTGCAAGAATTGGGCCTTTTGGTCCTATGGTTCAATTAGGAGAAAAACAAGAAGATGGAGAAGCTCCAAAACCAAAATTTGCCTCACTTCTAAAAGGGCAAACAATTCAAACCATTACAATGGATGAGGCTTTAGATTTGTTTAAATTACCTAGAATTGTAGGGGAGTGGGAAGGCAAAGAAGTTGTTGCTTCTGTTGGTAGATTTGGTCCTTATTTGAGGTATGATGGAAAGTTTACATCAATTAAGAAAGATGATGAGGAAGACCCTTTAACAATTGATTTAGAGCGTTCAATTGAATTGATAAAAATTAAGATTCAAGCGGATAAAGACAGATTAATTTCTAATTTTGAAGGCGATCCTTTAATTCAAGTTTTAAATGGAAGATATGGTCCCTTTATTCAGGTGAGTCCTGTAAAAGTTAAAAAGATAAATGTTAAAATCCCAAAAGGAACAGAGCCAAAAGATTTAACGAGAGAAGATTGCATTTCTCTTTGGGAAAATCAACCAGCTAAAAAACCTAGAGGTAAAAAGAAAAAATAATGTTAGAACTCAATTCCTATTTTAAAGCTGTAAGCTCAGAGTTGTATGCTGATAAGAACAGATGGGAAACTACTCAAATTGGCAGAGGAATTGACACGCATGTAAATGAAAATTTTCCGAATATTAAATTTGCAGAAATAGCAATTTTTAATGTTCCAGAATATGAAGGATCTAAGAACTCTGCAAGTGATAATGATTGTAAAGTCAGAACTTCTTTTTATTCTTTTCATCATGATAATTTACCAAGAATAGCTGATTTAGGAGTTTTTCAATTATTGCCTACTCGTAAAGAGTCCTTCAGTTTAATTCAAAAAGTTTGTAAGGAACTATTGCATCATGGAATTATTCCTGTAATTATTGGTGGAGGGCATGATGTGAGTTATGCTGTTTATAAAGCTTACGCATCTTTAGATAAGTTCATTACTTTAACGGCTGTGGATAGTAAATTCGATATTGGTTTAGAGGATGATAATTTAGCTTCTTTCTCTCACTTAGGTAAGATGATTTCCCATAAACCAAGTCATCTTTTTCATTATGCTAATTTAGCTTATCAGTCTTATTTTGTTTCGGGTATGGCTACTGAAATGTTACAGTCAATGAATTTTGATGTAAAAAGACTAGGGGAATTAAAAGCTGATTTTTCAGAAGTAGAGCCTATTATGAGAAACACTGATTTTTTAAGTTTTGATATTTCATCAATACAGCATGCTTATGCTGGTGCAAATGTGTATTCTTCTCCTAACGGGTTGAATGGTGAAGAATCTTGTAAAATCATGCGTTATGCTGGAGTAAGCGATAAAATTACTGCTGTTGGGTTATTTGAGTACAATCAAGATTTAGATGCTAATAATCAAACTGCTTATTTGTTAGCTGAAATGATTTGGTATTTTATTGATGGTTACAAAATTAGAAAGAATGAACTAAATCCTAACATGAAAAACTGTGTAAAATACACGGTAGCTTTTGATGATGGTAAGAATGAAATTACTTTTTACAAAAGTAAAAGTAGTGGTAGGTGGTGGATGGGTGTTCCTTTCAAAAAAGAAGGAGTGAAAGAACTTCAAAATTACTATGTAGCTTCCTCTTATCGTGATTACGAAATAGCTAATCAGGGAGAAGTTCCTGAAAGATGGCTTAAAACCTTAAATAAATTCCTGTAGACAACTCTTTGATTATCAATTTATTTCTTGTTAATTATTACTGAACACATAAGATGTGTATCTAGTTTTAGTGCAAAGTGTTAAAAAATGTTTATTTTAGCGCCAAATTTTTTTACAGAAAATTACAATATGAAGAGAATCTTAATTCTAGTTTTAGCTTTCTTGTCGGCAGGAATTGTTTCAGCACAGCAAGTGCCACAGTTCAGTCAGAATATGTTTAATAAACTAGCTAATAATCCAGGTTTTGCTGGTAGTAGAGGTGTAATTGCTACTTCAGTTTTACACAGATCTCAATATATGGGATTTGGAGAAGGAGGGTCTGCTATTTCTACTCAAAATTTTAGTGTTGATGCTGAAATTCCATTCTTAAATGGTGGTGTAGGATTGAATATTGTAAAAGATGAAATTGCTCAATTTAGTAATTTAGGATTGCAAGCTTCTTACGCTTACAGAACAGAGTTAGGAATAGGACAGCTTGGTTTGGGTATGTCAGTAGGCATGTATCAAAGTGGTGTTGATGGGGCAGAGTTTAATCCTGCTCAAAGTGTTGATGTTGCAATTCCTATGAATAGTGTTTCTGGATCTAAATTAGATTTGGGAGCAGGTGCATATTTTAATACTCAGGATGTTTATATTGGTATTTCTTCTGCTCATTTATCACAGCCAGTTGTTGAATGGAGTGATGGAAAACAATATGCATTAAAAAGACATTATTTCTTAATTGCAGGTTATTATTATGAATTGAACCCTGTTCTTTCATTAAACCCATCTATTTATCTTAAGAATGCTCCAGGAGTTTCTCAATTAGATGTTAACGCAAACCTAATATACAATAATAAGATGTGGGGTGGCGTTAGTTATAGGTTAGATGAAGGTTTAATCTTGCTTGCAGGAATGAATATTACTGATGATTTCAGGTTTGGAATTGGTTATGATGTAACTATGGTAAATCCTTTAGGAAACTCATTTGAAGTTATGCTAGGGTATAACTTTAAAATTAAAAGGAATAATACAATCTCTAAATATAAAAACCCGAGATTCTTATAAAAACAGATTTTAACTCACTTAGGTGATAAAATAAAAATGAATATGAAAAAAATAATATTATTAAGTTCAATAGTTGCTCTTTTAAGTGCCTGTGGAGGTTCTGGAAATGGAGAGTTAATTGGAGTGCAAAACAGAGCAATTTGGAATCCTACTGATCCTTATGGAATGGTGTTTATTCCACAAGGAAGTTTTAATATGGGGCCTTCTGATCAAGATGTTCCTTTTGCAAATGTCTCTCAAGCGAAAACAGTTTCTGTTGGTGCTTTTTATATGGATGAGACAGAAATAACAAATAATGAATACCGTCAATTTACATCTTGGGTAAGAGATTCTTTAGCTCATATTATTTTGGGTGAAGCTGGAATTGAAGGTCATTTAATTGAAGAAGATAAGTTTGGTAACTTCATAGATCCTGCAAGAATTAATTGGAGCACAAGAATCAGGTGGGATGATCAAGAAGTTAGAGAAATTCTTGAAGAAGAAATGTATTTGCCAGAGCATGAAAGATTAGATGGTAGAAGAGAATTTGATACTAGAAAATATATATATAAATATCAAGTTTTAGATATCAATGCTGCTGCAGTAAAAAGTAAAAGAGAAGGTGATGCTACAGGTAAAAGAGATAGAAGTGAATTTTTATCTACTGTTGAGTTGAATATTTTCCCTGACACTCTAACTTGGACACATGACTATTCTTATTCATTTAACGACCCTTATACGAAAGGTTATTTCTTTCACCAGGCTTTTGATGATTATCCAGTGGTTGGGGTAAATTGGAAACAAGCAACTGCTTTTTCTAATTGGAGAACTAAAATGATGAATTCATTCTTAAGAAAAATTAAACAACCAACATTGCCAGAATTCAGGCTGCCTACTGAATCAGAATGGGAATATGCATCAAGAGGAGGTTTAGATGCATCTCCTTATCCTTGGGGAGGGCCTTATACTCGTAATATTAAAGGCTGTTTCTTAGCAAACTTTAAACCATTAAGAGGGAACTATGTTGCTGATGGAGGGTTAAAAACAATTAAAACAGCATCTTATAATCCAAATGGATATGGACTTTATGATATGTCAGGAAATGTTTCTGAATGGACTTCAAATGCTTATGATGAGTCTGCTTTCTCTTATTCTCATGATATGAATATGGATCGTCATTATAATGCTGAAGAAGATGATCATGCTGTACTTAAAAGAAAATCAATTAGAGGAGGTTCTTGGAAAGATATTGCATACTTTATACAAAATGGAACAAGAACTTTTGAATACCAAGATACTGCTAAATCTTATGTAGGATTTAGAAATGTAGTTGACTTCTTAGGTAGAGATAAAGCAGATTTTCAATAAAAATACAACAAAAAACAAACAATTTAATAAAACAAAAAAATGGGATTAGGAAATATTACAGATGCGAAATGGTACAAAACAATGATGCCAAAATTATATGGATGGGGAGCTGCACTAGTAATTATTGGTGCATTATTTAAAATTGAACACTTACCTGGGGCATCAATCATGCTTATACTTGGTTTAGGTACTGAAGCAATTATTTTCTTCTTCTCGGCATTTGAAAAACAGCCTGAGGAAACAGATTGGTCATTAGTTTATCCTGAGTTAGCTGGGATGAATGATCCTAATGCACCTAAAAGACCAGCTCAACAATTAGATGATGCCTTAGCGAAAGCTAAAATAGATAATGAGTTAGTGGAAAGCTTAAATGAAGGTTTAAGGTCATTTGGCGAATCTGCAAAGGCTTTAAACGAAACTGTTTCTGCTGCTTCTGGTATCTCAGAATATAATTCTCAAATTCAGGAAGGAGTTCAAAATATGAATGCTTTAAATTCATTATACGAGTTACAATTACAAACTTCTAATCAACAAATGGAAGCAACTACTTTATTCTTGCAAAACTTACAATCTTCTGTTGAGGATTCTAAGAAATTCCAAGAGCAAGTTAGTAGCTTAGCTGAAAACTTAGAACAACTGAATAAAGTGTATGGAAATATGCTTACTGCTATGAATCCAAATAAATAATCATCAATAATTATTAATTAATAAATAAATATATGGCTGGAGGAAAACTGTCCCCAAGACAGAAGATGATTAATATGATGTATTTAGTGCTTACCGCACTACTTGCATTAAATGTATCTAAAGAGGTTTTAAATTCATTTTTTGAAGTAAATTTAGGTATTGAAAGATCTACAACCAACTTTAATGCTAAGAATGGAGATACTTATGCCGCTTTTGATGCTGCTGCTGAATTAAATAAAGTTAAAGCAGGTGCTTTTAGGGATCAAGCGTATGAAGTAAAAGCTAATGCTGATGAACTTGTTGAGTTTATCCAAGAGATGAAGTATAATTTAGTTTTAGCAGCTGACAAAGAAGTATACTTGGGTTCTCAATTGGAATTAAAAGATGAGGATGGAAATCTTTTAGAAGATAAAGCTATAACTACTCCTTGGAATGAGTTGTCTGATGCTGAAAAGAAAATGACAATAGGTAATTTATCTGTTAAGGATGATAGACATGCTTCAGGAGATTTGTTTTATAGTGCAAAAAGAAAAAAAAATATTGCAACAGATTTAAAGAATAATTTGATTTCTTATAAAAATTCACTTCTTTCTATTTCTGAAGGAAACGAATCTCTTATTACATCAATTAATGAGACTTGTAATTATGATGATAAGAAAGTAAAAGGGAAAAAACAGTTATGGGAAGAATATAACTTTTATGATATGCCTTCAGTTGGGGCGTTAACATTGCTTTCAAAAATGCAATCTGATGTAAGAAATACTGAGGCTGATATCATTACTATGTTAAGAGAAAATATTGATGCGACTTCATTAAAATTTACTACTGCTGAGGGGATTCAGATACCACAATCTAATTTTGTGTTAAGAGGAGATTCTTTTAGAGCTCAAATTTTTATTTCTGCTAAAGATACTACTCAAGATCCAATGATTTATGTTGGTGAGTATGATAGTTTAGGAAATGGGAATTACCAAATGAAAGGAACTGAAGGTGTAGATTATAATTCAGTAAAAGTTGTAAATGGAAAAGGTATTTTCTCAGAGAGAGCTAGCTCTGAAGGCATGAAAAAGTGGGGAGGTTTAATTGCTATGAAAACTGCTAATGGTACTAAAATGTATCCATTCAATGGGGAGTATTTAGTTGCTGCTAAAACTGCTGTTGTTTCTCCAACAAATATGAATATACTTTATCTTGAGGTTGATAATCCGTTAAAAATATCAGTTCCTGGATATACTGCAGGAGAGATTTCTGCTGTAATTAGTAATGGTAAAGTTTCTGCTACTAAACGATCTTTAGGGGAATACTCAGCTAGACCTTCTAAAAAAGGGAAGGCAGTGGTTAGTTTGTATGCTAAAGTTGAAGGAAAAAGGACTAAGATGGGGCAAATGGAATTTAGAGTTAAAGAGGTGCCGCCACCAAAAGCTAAAGTGCAATTTGCAATTTCAGCAAATGGAGTTTTAGTTATTGATAAGATGAAAATGGTAAATGCTGGTGGATTAGGCGCTGAACTAAAAGACTTTGATTTTAAAGGAGTGAGGTACGTTATTACTTCTTATAGATTATCAGGTGTGTATAAAGGTGAGCAAATGAAGGAGGATACGAAAGGGCCTCAGTTTACATCTAAGATGATTAATATCATTAAAAACACAAAATCAGGAAATGCAATAACAATTTCTAATATTAAGGCAAAAAGAGTAGATGCAAAAAATACTGCTGTCAGAGTTCTTGATCCTTTAGTGATAGAAATAAAATAAAAATAATTATGAAGAAATTAATCTTATTATTAGTTGCAACTATCTTTACTTATGTAGGGGTAAATGCACAAGATGTTTTAACAACTGAGCAAATGAACTCTGTTTATAAAAAAGAAAAACATCATGAAAAGAAAGTACAACATTATGCTCCATTAAGACAAGCAGATGTTATGTGGTCTCGTAAAGTTTGGAGAGAGATTGATTTAAGACAAAAAATAAATCATCCTTTTTATTACCCTGAAAATAATGGTATTGTTGGAGCTGCTGTTACTGGAGATAGAAAAAGTTTAATTGATGTTATATACTCTGCTATAAAAGAAGGAAGTATTACTGCTTATGGTAATGCGGTATATGATGATGAGATGCGCGTTCCTATGACTCAACAAGAAATTAATTCTGTTGGAGGAGCAAAAGAGGAAATAATTGAAGTTACTGATTGGGATGCAGTTGCTTTAGGTGCTGATCCTGAAGATGCAAAAACTACTAGAACTAATATTGTCCCATTCAACAGAAATACAGTTAAAAAATGGAGATTGAAAGAAGAATGGTTTTTTGATAAACAAAGATCTGTAATGGATGTTCGTATTCTTGCTATTGCCCCTTTACAGGAAGATAAAGATGAGGTTAATGGTCAATTATTAGGTACATTTTCACCTTTATTTTGGGTATATTTCCCTGAAGCTAGAGAAATTCTTATTAATGCTGAAGTATTTAATTTAGTTAAAAATGATGCTGAAAGAAGAACATATGATGATATTTTTTGGAAAAGAATGTTCTCTTCTACTATTACAAAAGAGGCAAATGTAATGGATAGAAAGATTAATGAATACATGGTTGGACTTGATGCCTTATTAGAAGCTGAAAGAATTAAGACAGAAATCTTTAATATGGAACACGACCTTTGGGAGTATTAAGGTTGAGTTTATAAAATAATTAAAGCCCCTTTTGGGGCTTTTTTACTTTAATGGAAAAACAAAAGAAAATAGCAATTATTGGTTTAGGTTATGTAGGGTTGCCTTTAGCTATTGCTTTTTCTGAGTTTTATCAGGTATGTGGTTTTGATGTTAATTCTACAAGAATTTCTGAGTTAAATAATTCTATTGACTCTAATGGAGATATCATTTTTTCTATAAATGATAAATTAGATTTTACTTCTGATGAAAAGAAATTAGCTTCATCCAATATATTTATTGTAACTGTTTCTACCCCTGTAACTCCTAATAATATTCCTGATTTATCAATTCTTGAAATAGCAACTAGAATGATTGCAAAATATATAAGTAAAGGTGATATTGTTATTTATGAATCTACTGTTTACCCGGGCGTGACTGAAGAGATTTGTGTTCCTATTCTTGAGGAGGATTCAGGGCTAAAATATAATTTTGATTTCTATTGTGGCTATAGCCCAGAAAGAATTAGTCCTGGAGCTGATAAGTATTTATTAGAAAATGTAGTTAAAGTTACTTCTGGATCTACATTAGAAGTGGCAGATGATATCGATAAAATGTATCAAAAGATTATAAAAGCTGGGACTTATAAAGCTCCATCAATTAAGGTAGCAGAAGCAGCAAAAGTTGTGGAGAATACTCAGAGAGATATCAATATTGCATTAATGAACGAGTTATCTATGATGTTTGATAAAATGAATATTGATACTTCAGAAGTTTTAGAAGCTGCAAAAACAAAATGGAATTTTCTGGATTTTAGACCTGGATTGGTTGGTGGACATTGTATAGGTGTTGATCCTTATTATTTACTTCATAAATCAGAGGAGATAGGTTATAAGCCAACTTTATTGCATTCTTCAAGGAGTATTAATAATAAAATAGCAAGTTTTATTGTTGAAAAAACTAAGTAATTATTATCTAATACTGATAAAGTTATTAGTGAATCATCAGTTTTAATATTAGGGTATACTTTCAAGGAGAATTGTGCTGATACACGAAATACAAAAGTTAAGGATATTTATGATGGTTTGTTAGAGTCTTCTTGTAAAGTATCAATTTTTGACCCTTATTTACTTCCGGATTCTGATAATAATTTTATCAATAGTCCGTTTGAAAGTGATCAGAAGTATGATGCTATTATTGTTGCAGTAGCTCACAATGAATTTTTAAATTATACTATTGCTGATTTTAATCAGTTAACAAAAGGAAAACTTGTACTTTTGGACCTTAAAGGGATTTACGAAAAATCCACATGGAAATTATAAAAATTAAATAATGACTGAAGAATTAAATTTAAGCGAACTTTTTTCAAATTTTGTAAATTTTGTTGCTAGAAATAGTCGTATCTTGATTATGATTGTTTTGATAACTGTGATTGGTGTAGTTGCCTTTCAAAAATTAAAACCTACAGTCTATGAGACGAAAGCAATTTGCATGTCAGGTGTAGCTGAATATGAGAGACAAGAGCAAATTGAAGATTTAAGCCAGAGAACTGCTATTGATTTAGTGAATTTCTTAAAAATTAACATTGATAATGAAGATTATCAGCAATTATCCGATTTGTTAGGTGTTGATATGGAAATTGCAAAGTCAGTTAAAGGTATTGAGGCAGAACAGTTATATCAACAAGATATGGATGAAAAGTTTTATGCACTTAATAAGTTTGAAGTTACCTTGGTGCTTTCTGATAATTCAATTATTGAAGATGTGCAAGATGGATTGATATATTATTTTAACAATAATAAATTTATTATGTCTTATTATGAAGAATATAAAAAGTCTTGTAATAATTTAATTAACGATATTAATTCTGAAATTGAGTCATTAGCTAGCTTTAGAGAGCAAGCGAATAGTCAACTTTCTTTAGGTTTAACTAATACATTAGCTGGAAAAAATAAAAGTTTAAGTAATGAAATTATTGCTTTATCTCATGTTAGAGAAGATATTATTATAAATAAAAAACTTTTAAAGCCACTCGTATTTGTTCAGGATTTTGCAAAAGTTGAACAAAAAGAAGATGATGTATTATTGTTGGGTTTATTAGGAGGAGTTTTAAGTTTCATCTTAGGTTTATTTATTGCATTAGTTAAAGAAGTAAAAACAAGATAATATGAAAGTTGGAGTTATTGGTTCTGGATATGTAGGTTTGGTAGCTGCAGCTTGTTTTGCTGAAATGGGTAATGATGTTATTTGTGTTGATGTTGATCAAAATAAAATCTCAAAACTTAAAGACGGAATAATACCAATCTATGAGCCAGGACTGGAAGTGTTGGTCAAAGAGAATTATAAAAGAGAATCTTTAAAGTTTACTACAGAAATTAATGGTTCATTAAATACTGCTGAAGTTGTTTTTATAGCAGTTGGAACTCCTATGGGAGATGATGGATCTGCTGATTTGAAGTATGTTTTGCAAGTAGCTCAATCGATTGGCGAGAATATGAATCATCATTTAGTTGTGGTAGATAAATCAACTGTTCCAATTGGTACTGCAGATAAAGTTAAAGAAACTATTCAGTTAGCTTTAGATAACAGAAATTCTGACTTAACATTTGATGTTGTTTCAAATCCTGAATTCTTAAAAGAAGGGGCTGCTATTAAAGATTTCATGCACCCAGATAGAGTAGTAGTAGGTGCTGATAATGCTAGCGCTATGGAAGTGATGCAAGACTTATATTCCCCTTTTACTGTATCTAGTGATAGGTTTATTGGAATGGATATTCGATCAGCTGAAATGACTAAATATGCAGCAAATGCAATGCTTGCAACTAAAATTTCGTTTATTAATGAAATTGCTAATATTTGTGAGCATGTTGGAGCAGATGTTAACCAAGTTCGTGCAGGTATTGGTAGTGATAAGAGAATTGGTTATCAGTTTATTTATCCAGGTTGTGGATATGGAGGGAGTTGTTTCCCAAAGGATGTTCAGGCTCTTATTACTATTGCTAATGATCATGGATACAATCCTAGTTTGATATCTTCTGTAGAGCGTGTTAATAAGAATCAGAAGGAAGTTCTATTTTCTAAATTAACATCTCAATTTGGGAGTGACTTATCAGGAAAGTCTATTGCAGTTTGGGGTTTGTCATTTAAGCCTGAAACGGATGATATGCGTGAAGCACCTTCAATAAATTTAATAAAATCAATAGTAAGTGCGGGAGGTTCTGTTAATGCGTACGACCCTAAAGCAATAAAAGAAGCTCAATTTTATTTAGATGGAATTCCTGTAAATTATTTTGATGATAAATATTCAGCATTAGATAATGTAGATGCTTTAATTCTTGTAACTGAATGGAAAGAGTTTAGAAGTCCTGACTTTTTGTTGATGAAAGAAAAGATGAAGGGAAACCTGTTTATTGATGGGAGAAATCAATTTAAGTTAAATTTTATAGAAAGTAAAGGGTTTAATTATCTCCAGATTGGAGTTAAATCATAATTTAAATGAATATTGAAAGGATGTTGTTTTCAAAATCTACTTTAGATTTTTTATATTTATTCTTTTCTAATATTTTTCAAAAACTTCTAGGATTAATTAGGGAACTTGTAATAGCTTTCTTTTTAGGGTCTTCTATTCTATACGCTAACTTTTTATTACTAAGAGTAGTTGCTGATTTGTTTTCTCAACTTACTGCTGGTAATGCTTTAAAAGCAAATCTCTTACCTAAATTTACAAAGGCCTATAATAAAGAACATAAAATATCACTAGTAGGATTGTTTCGATTTACTAAAAGCACATCAATCTATCTTTTTATTGGAAGTCAAATTATTCAAACAGGTGTAATATTTTATCTTAATTTAGAAAATAGCATTTTGTTTTTTAGTGCGTCTTTAGTATTGAGTTTTAGTATTTCATTTAACTTTATTAATACTGTATTTCTAACAATTCTTCAAGCAAAAGGACAATTTCTAAAGTTTTCTTTTGCTTCTATTTTAAATTCTTCAATTTTTACAATTTTAGTATATCCATTTATAAGTTTATTTTCAATATTAGGTTTGGCTGTTAGTAGAGTTTTAGGCATCTTGGGGATGACATTCGCATATGTGATCCCGCTAAGAAAAGAAAATAAAGGAGAAGAATTAACTGTATCTAGTTCCGACTTTAATTTTCCTACATTAATCTTGGGTAATTTTGCTAATGTAATACTTATTTCTTCAAGGTTTATTGCTGGTGTAGATGGATCAAATAGTATTACTTATTTTATGTATGCTGTAGTTGTGCTTAATACTTTATTAACTTCTGTAGTAGGGAATATTGGTACTTTGGTTTTGAGAAAGAGCGCTATACAAAAAGATATAAAAATGATTATTTATTCTTTATTGATAGCAATTGTTGTTGGGGTTTCAATGGTATTTGTCTTTCAGTTTTATGGTGAAGATATTATTAATATAATTTATGTGAGAGGTGCCTTTAATGTCAATGATGCTACTTTAACGTCAGAATATTTGTCTAAATTAAGTTATAGTTTTGTTGGGCTTTTTGTTGCAACTACTTTGTTTCAGCCATTTCTATCAACTTCAATTGAAAAAACAAAAAAAATACGAATAAATCTAATGAGCATTTTTTTAATGTCTATTTTTATTCCTAGTGTAGTTGTATTATTTTTACCTATTTCAACAATTAACAGTACTATTATTGTAATGTCAATATCATCATTTGTTAGTGTAATGCTTTCCATTTACTCATATTCGAAATATCTGTCATATGAAAGTTAATAATTTATTTAACTGGGTATTCTTATTGTCTGCATGTGCTTTACTAGCAATTGGTAGAGTTTATGATGAACGATTAACTATATACTCTGTTAATTTAGTGATTGTATTAAGCCTTGTTTATATAAGTGCTTTAGCTTTTATCTTGTTTTCTGTTAAATCAATTGTATGGTCAAAAAGTAAGTTGTTATTTTACTCTTTGTACTTATTTATGTTTATCTCTACACCTGTTCTATGGATAGTTTTTGACGTAAATTTATATGGTTTTGAAAAGTTTATGAATTTTTGGATAATTGTAGTTCCTTTAACATTTATTGTTGCTGAAATGTTTGACTCAAAACAGGTAATGAAAATGTTTTTTGTATTACTTGGCGTAAGTTGTTTCTTAGCATTACTTTCTGTTGTTGGATTGTCTGTTTCAGAAAGAGCTGACGGAAGAATGGCTACATTAGGAGGGGGTCCTATTGTATTTGCAAGATGGATGGGTTTTGGAATAATTACATTATTCTTACTCCCTTATAAGTTTAAGTCAGGGTTTAAATATTTGATGCTGGTTACTTTTTTAATCTTAGCATTAGCAAGTGGTAGTAGAGGCCCTATTCTAGCTTTATTTATTATTGGAATCCTATATTTAGGATTGAATTTTAATCGCATAATTGTAAAAGTAAGTCTTGGTGTTGTTCTAATTTCTTTGTTTATTTTGATTTCTGGTGTTGGAGAAAAAATTTCTGGTGTTGGGAATTTTGACAGAGTTTTTATGAATGTTTCTAAGAAAGGCGGAAGTAAGCAGTCTACAAGTACTAGAACTAACCTTGCAATTGGTTCATTGATATTATTGCAACACTATCCTTTAGGAGTAGGGGCTGGAAACTGGCAACAAGTTTCAAATGAGATTAGACCAACTCACTTGATGCCACTTGAATATCCTCATAATTTATTTTTAGAAGTTGCTTGTGAGTATGGGTTACATGTTTTGTTTATTTTAGTATTGCTATTTATTTTTATAATACATCTTAGCTATGTCAAAATGATTAAATATAAAGATGAAAATTCTCTTTACCCTCTCTTATTTTACTTACTAATATTTTTAAGTTTAAATTCTTTAGTAAGCGGGATGTTAAATGATTCTAGGTTGCTTTTTATTATTATTTCCATGGTTTTGATTAATAAACCACTAATCATTTTAAGGAAATCAAATGGATAACGTAGCATTAATAATATCTACTTATGATAAGTCAGAAGATTTATGGCTTCCATTAGAACAATCTTACAATAAGTTTTGGAATGATATCAGTATCCCCATTTATCTTTCAACTAATTTTAAGAAATTTAAATCTGAATCTTTTAATTCATTACAAATTAAAGATGAGGTTTCTTGGTCTGATAATCTAATAAAAAGTTTAAATAAGATTGATCAAAAATATGTTCTTTTAACTTTTGATGATTTGTTTTTGACTGCTAAAGTTGATAATAAATCAATTGAGAATCTTATGGAAATTGGAATAAAGAATAAATATAATTACATTCAATTTTATCGATCTATATCTAGTGGTAAAACAATTGATAAAATGTTGTTTAAAAAAAATATGGAGACAAAATATAAAAATTCTACAATTTGGTCTTTTTGGAAAAAATCCGTGCTATTAAATTTGTTAGTAAAAGAGGAAACTGCTTGGGAATTTGAGATAAAAGGTAATGCTAGGTCTTTTTCTATACAAGATTTTTATTCAACAAAAATAAATATGATTCCTTTTGTAAATGGGGTGGTTAAAGGAAAATGGAATCCTTTAGCTAAAAGTAAATTACGCAAATTAGGATTTGAAATTTCAAATGAAAGGGCTAGTTTTGGTTTTGTAGAAACGATTAGATATAAGTTTAGAGATTTACAATTTAATGTTTTAAGTTATTTAATTCAGTTAATAAATTAGAATGACATTATGGCGCAAATACAATGGTTCTTTAATACCAGATCAGCCACCACATATCTTGGTGAATGATTCAGAAAATGTTATTGCAAAAAAGATTAAAGAGCATAATTCATATTTTGCAAGATGGACCTCTAATTTTGATTGTCAGAAGCAAACAGATTTCTGGTATGTTATAAATGATAGGCATTTAAAAATTGAAGATTACAGTAAGAATACTAGAAGTAAAATAAGAAGAGGGTTGAAAAATTGTATAGTAAAGGTTGTGTCTTTAGATAAAATCAAAGAGATTGGTTATGAATGTTATAAATATGCATTTGAGAATTACAATACACATTTGCAACCCAAATCTAATTTAGAATTTGCTGATGATTTAGATACCTTAGATAGAGAGTGGGAGTTTTGGGGTGTATTTTTTGATGGTAAACTGATAGGGTATAGTCAGAATAGAATTGTAAAGGATTACTGTGATTACTCTACAATTAAATTCCATCCCAAGTATCTTAAATACTACCCTAGTTACGCATTGTTTTTCTCAATGAATGCTTACTATCTTAATGAAATGAAATTTAAATATATAAATGATGGTGCGCGTTCTATTTCTCATGAAACTAATATTCAAGAGTTTTTAATTCAGAAATTTCAATTCAGGAAAGCGTACTGTAAATTACACTTATCTTATAGTTATAAGTTTAAAATGATAATTTTGTTACTTTATCCATTGAAGTCGATTATAGGGTTTTTTAATAATACATTTGCAAAAAAAGTATCTTCAGTGCTTAAGCAAGAGACAATAAGAAGAAGTTTTTTATAAATTCTATGAATAATCTAGTTTCCATAATAACACCATCTTTTAATTCTTCTAAATATATTAAAGAGACTGTTGACTCTGTTCTTAGACAGACATATGAGAATTGGGAATTGATTATTGTAGATGATGGTTCAAAAGATTCCTCCGCTAATATTATTCAAGATCTCACAAATACTGACACTAGAATTAAGGGATTTTATTTTGATAAAAATATTGGAGCTGCAGAGGCTAGAAATGTTGCAATTCAACAAGCTAAAGGAAAATATATAGCCTTCTTAGATTCAAATGATTTGTGGGAACTCGAAAAATTAGAGAAACAAATCTCTTTTATGCAGACAGAAGATATTGCATTCTCATTTTCTACATATCAACCTATGTCAGAAGATGGATCAAAATTATATTCAATAATTCATGCTCCAAAGATTGTAACATATTCTGCTTATCTTAAAAATACCATTATTGGTTGTTTGACGGTCGTTATTGATAGAGAAAAAGCTGGAGATTTTGAAATGCCAAATATTAGGTCTTCTCATGATATGGCTCTTTGGCTATTAATAATGAAAAGAGGATTTGATGCATATGGATTAGATGAGAATCTGGCAAGATATAGGATTGTTTCAGCTTCTAATACTTCTAGTAAATGGCGTGCAGCAAAGGATGTTTGGAAGATCTATCGTGAAGTTGAAAAGTTATCTTTTTTGTATAGTAGTTGGTGCTTTTTAAATTATGCGTTTAATGCACTTGTAAAACGAATCTAATGAAAGGACTATTTTATCCTACCCATTTGGTTATAACAATAGATTGCAAGCTGATAAAATTTCACTAACAGTCAAAAATAAATTACAAACTAAAATAAAAGATTAAATGACAATCGTATATTTTTATCAATACTTTACAACTCCAAAAGGTTCATATGGTACACGTGTATATGAATTTACTAAGAACTGGGTTGAAAGAGGTCATAAAGTTATTGTTATAACGAGTCCATATGCAAAATCTGATGTAAGAGCTACTAAATTTTTAGAAACTCAATTGATTGATGGTATTACTTTGAAAATTATTAATGTTTCAATAGATAATAAACATTCCTTCACCAGAAGAATTTATTCTTTTTTGGTTTATTCTTTTTTTTCGATTTTTTATGCTTTAACATTAAAATGTGATTTAGTAATTGCAAGTTCAGGACCTATTACAGTAGGAGTCCCAGGTTTGATAGCTAAAATATTTAGAAGAAAAAAGTTTGTTTTTGAAGTAAGAGATCTTTGGCCAGAAGGACCAATAGAATTAGGAATTTTAAAAAATAAGTTTATTCAAAAAATGTCCTATGCTTTTGAAAAGAAATGCTATAAGAGTTCGAGTTTAGTTGTAACACTTTCTCCAGGAATGAAATCGCATATTACTGATAGGTTTCCAAAAACCAATGCCATTTCTGTAACGAACTCAGCAAATATAAAACTCTTTTCTTCTCCAAAGGAGATAATTACTCATCCTCAGCTTGTCGGTAAAAAGTTTGCGATTTATACTGGAAATATTGGTATGGTAAATAATTCGGAGTTATTGTACAGAACTGCAAAAAAATTGAGAGAAGAAGGAAGAGACGATATTGTTATTCTTTTGATTGGTGATGGGCAGCAGAAAGAGGAAATCATAAAAAAATCTGAAGGGTTGAATACGATTCTGTTTCTAGAATTAATGCCAAAAGTTGAGTTGGTCAACTATGTCAAGAATGCATTAGTTTCTATAATTCCTTTAAATGACACTCCAATATTATCTACATCATCACCAAATAAATTGTTCGAAAGTATGGCTGCTGCAATTCCAGTAATTCAAACTACTAACGGTTGGATAAAAAAAATGTTACAAGAAAGTCAATCAGGCTTTACAGTTAGTCCAACAAAAGAAGATGAGCTATTTGATAAATTAGTCTTTCTAGCTGACAACGAAATTGAAGCTGAAGAAATTGGGAAAAGAGGACTTGAATTTGCAAGGCGTAACTTTGATAAAAACATACTATCCGAAAGAATGATTAAAGCAATTGAAAAAATTAAAAAATGATTAATGAAACAATAATCAAAAAAATAAATAGCTTTGGCTGTCAATAATGAGAAATGGATTTGATGCTTATGGAATTGAAAAAAGCCTTGCTTACTATCGAATTGTTGGAAGATCAAATAAACTTAAAGTTATTAGAGGGGTTTGGCGCGCATATAGAGATTCAGAAAAATTGAGTGCAATTAAGAGTTCTTGGCGCATAATAAATTATATTTTTAACGCACTTTTAAAAAGTATATAATGATTAAAAGACTTTTTGATTTTGTGAGTGCATTTTTAGGGATTATTATTTTATTCCCCTTATTTTTAATTGTATCTTTTTTGATAAAAACCACATCAAAGGGGCCTATTTTTTACACTCAAAAACGAGCTGGAAGACA
>Ga0208971_1000538_pt1 | contig 26734 bp, 25 predicted proteins | sample AOAMet1_18_M0_10_2_FD_188229 | JGI IMG/M metagenome (GOLD analysis project Ga0208971, IMG submission 188229) | Ammonia-oxidizing marine microbial communities from Monterey Bay, California, USA - CAN11_18_M0_10 (SPAdes) | ecosystem: Environmental > Aquatic > Marine > Intertidal zone | place... | reverse complement strand
GGCGATGCCGCATGCGTCAGCAGACCCGTTGTCTAGGTCATCAGCTGTGATCGTTGCCGATCCAGAAGCGTCCAACTGAACTGTATAGTCCTGGCAGACTGCCGTGGGATTGACATTGTCTTCAACGGTTACCACTACAGAAGCTGTGCTGCTCAAACCGCAGTCATCTTGTGCCGTGAAGACGACATTATTGGTACCTACGTTGGTGCAATCAAAACTGGTAATGTCCGCTGAGAACGTCAAGGTGCCACAATTGTCAGTGCTGCCATTGTCCAGCTGAGCGCCTGTGATGCTCGCATTTCCTGAAGCATCGAGTTGGATTGTTATGTCTTGCGCAGTCGCATCTGGTGCTGTGGTGTCTTGAACCGTGATGGTCTGGATGTGCGATGTCTCATTTCCGCAATCGTCAACAGCTGTGTAGGTTCTGGTAATCGTGTAGTCGCCTATGCAAGTGCCTGGAGTCGTCACATCATTGACGCTGACGCTCACTTCAGAGTCACACACATCACTGGCGCCGAGTGTAAGTGTCGGCGGGATGGCGTCACAGCTTGCCGTGACATCCGCGGGGAGGGTGCTCGTAAAGTCTGGCCCAGTATTGTCTGTAACAGTAATGGTTTGGGTCACTGACTCAACCGTTTGATTGCCATAGCAGTCCTCTGCTGTAAGGGTAAAGGTCCTGGTGATGGTCAGTCCCCCTTCAGGAGAGGTGTCGTCCGCTTCGGCACAGTAAGCGTAGGCGTCAACCGTAGCGTAGGTCGCAGTTGCTGAACCGCAATCGTCTGAAACAGTAAACTCCAGCTTACCCATCAGAGCGGTCGAGTATGAGAAATCCGACCAACATCCGGTCAGGTTCACATCATCGGGTTCATCGAGTGTAACTGTAGGCCCTTCGGTGTCAGGAGGGGTCATGAACATCGCAGCTGTGACGCTGTGAACGATGCTGGACGATCCGGTGAATGACACGACCTCTCCAGGAGCAGCTGCGGCTGATGAGGTTGGGGTTAGAAGGTGCGTGGATGAGTTTGTCGTTGCGGTTGACGAATTCGTCAAACAGAGAACGAGAAAGCTGCAAAGAAGCACAGAAAACTTCTGGTGAGACATAGCGAGACTTTTTGGCTCTCGGAAATTGACACAGCTTTTCTCCTTTCTGAAATTATTACATGCCTATTTCCAACGGCTTTGCAGACGTTTAAACCACTTCAGCACAGCACTTTACGATTTTTTTCGCTCAAGAATCCCGGGTATTATATACGTATAATATCAGGAGTGCCTGTTTTTCGTAGACGAAACATTTATCATTTCGTCAGATACGCCTCCAAACGAGCCGATGAGGCCCTCTCAACGGCACCTCATAGGTCGGTCCCATGACGTCCCAATCTAGGCGCGCATAGAAACCCAAAGCCACGTGCCGAGCATCGGCCCAAACCAGCGAACAATTCTTCTCCGATAATGCGGAAATCGCACCCTCAATGAGCATGCGGCCAACACCGCACTGTCGGTGGGATTCATGGGTAGCCATCGCCCTCAGTCGGTAGTGCACCGATGGAGGCAATTCAGGATGCATCTCGGGGAAAAAGGAGCCGATTGACACCCATTCGCCGTCACATTGAACACCGAAATGAACCGCATCTGGCAGGCCGTCGGTAGACATCCGGCATGAAGGCCCAGGCTCTTTTTCCGGCCACAAAACTGCGGCGCGCAGCGCCCATGTCTCTTCTGATGTAATTCGACCGAACTTGTATGTAATCAACCCTGCCATTTTTCCCAATTCCGTCTATCCTTCTTCGTTGGCCTTCCTGTTTTCATGGGAGATTCACGCATGACCTCCCGGGTCAAAGCCTGCTTCTCACGCTCTTCCACGGGTGTGAGGTCTTTGATATATTCTTCGACAAGTTTTGCACCCACACGCCCTTTTGGAAAAGCCAACACCTCGACCAATTCAAAATGCGGGCCCGTTCTCACGCGCACTTGTTCTCCGACCTTCAACTCTCGGCTGGCTTTTACAACCGCCCCTCCCACTTCAACCTTACCCTCCTTTACACGGGTGGTCGAAACCGAACGGGTTTTGAATAAACGAATGGACCACAAGAACTTGTCTACGCGCACACCTTAAAGTTCGACAATAAGCCCAATAGCTGGAATGGCCGATCCTGCATTGGCCTGAATATAGCGTGGCTGATAGCGTGAAGGGTCCAAAGGATCCGCTATGGGCGTCCCTGTCGTCTGGTCCCGAACAACATCCAAAGCTGGAGGGGCATCCGGGACTTGACCAAACAAGTTTTGAATGTCCATGAACACGTCCAAGCTCCAATTCTCGAAGAACCATTTTTTGTCGATCCGCAGGTCCAATTGACTAAAAGCAGCATTCCTTCCCGAATTGAGTAAGGCATAATCCAATTGCGGTATCCCTTGACTGTCCCAATAAGTCTGATCCATCGAGACGTCGATGTCGTATGGCGTGTAAGGCAACCCACCGCTGTAGAGCCACCGCGCCCCAATTTCCCAGTCGCGTTTCAGTTTTGCACCGCCGGTGAGCGAAACGATGTGTCGGCTGTCCCAGGCGCTGGGTGCATAGGTCCCATCGAACTCATATTCGGAACGAACCCAGGTGTACGCCATCAAACCATAGATCCCCTTGTACAAACGCCGCTGGGCCAGCACCTCCATCCCATATGAACGCCCTTGTCCGTCGAATCGAACAGACTCGTTGCCCACCACTCCAAAGTCGGCTCCCAAGTTGGCGAGCGCTATACCTGAAGTGCGGCTCACTGGGGTTCCATCATAGCCCTTCAGGAAGCCCTCTACTCCAATGGTCGTATTGCGCTCACCGATGTCATACCGCAACCCAGCCACAAACTGATCACACCTTGTGTAGTCGGCATCCAATGCGTTGATGCGCACCCCAGACTCGGCATAACCCAAAATCAACATTGACGGAAGTTGATAGTACCGTCCCACGTTGGCATTGAAACTCAAGCCGGGGCGCACATTCCACCTCAATGCCATCCGAGGACTCAACTGCCGAAACGGGTTCGCCATCTGCTCATTGACTTCGTTTCCGTCTATCCTGACACCTCCGCTGAGCACAACCCTTCCGTCCGCCATAGACTGAGAGGCCTGCACAAACGCCCCATACTCGTGCATGTCAAAGGCGCTCTCGAAATCAAACGTCAACAACGAACCCTGCTGGACATCATAACGTTGGACGTAAGTACTGTTATTGAACTTGGCAAACTCATACTGGGCTCCCCAAGTCAATTTCGCACCACCGTCGCCGTATATCCGACGCTCTAGCCGGAGCTTGTTCTCCATTTCTTGGGAGAGGTAATCCAAGGTCAGGGGCAGGTTAACATCGTTGTCTTCGTGCTTGTATGCACGGTTGCTGAGCATGTTGCGGCTCGCCACCCAAGTCCACCTTCCATTTTCGGTAAACCGGTCATACTTGACCCCCATGGCGTAATTCCACTGCTTGTTGACTTGCAGCGCGTCAAGGATTGCGACGCGATCGAGGTAGTCTTCTGCAGTGGTGTCATCTGCCACTGTGAGGTTGAGTTGAAAATCATCATAGGCACCGATGCCCAATACGGTCCAACGCTCATTTGGATTGGACTGGTGGACCCATTTGAATTGGAAATCATTGTAAATGGGCAAGAACGGCAGGCCCAGAACTTCAAACAGAAACTGCAGGTAGCTGCGTCGGGCACTCAATATTAAAGAGCTGTTTGGGCCCGTGGGGCCTTCAAATGTCAACCCGAGGTCGCTCGTTCCGACGACGGCATTGGACGTCCACTCATCCGTCCTGGCAGTTTTGAACCCAAACTCCATAACGCTCGAAAGGGCATTGCCCCGCGTTGCCGGGAATGCGCCCGAGTAAAACTCCACTTCCTCTACCAGATCCACATTGATCATCCCCACAGGACCTCCACTGGCGCCTTGGGTGGCGAAGTGGTTGATGTTGGGAATCTCGATACCGTCGATATAGAACCGGTTTTCATTGGGCGCGCCCCCGCGGATGACGACGTCGTTTCGGAAACTTGGAATGGCCGCCACGCCGGGCAAGCTGCGGATGGCCTTGCTGATGTCGCGCCCCCCTCCTGGATTGCGCTTGATTTCATTGGTTCCGATGCGCCTGAGGGACACAGGCGCTTCTTCTTCACCCTTCCCTACCGTAGCCTCAACTTCTGCCGCTTCAATGGCCACAGCCAGCGGCGACATCTCTACGGTCAGAAATGCCGGACGGGACGGCGTGACCTCCACCTCCAAACGGGTGGCCGGCTGGTAACCGATAGAACTAAAGGCGAGGTTGACCAATCCAGGTCGGATTCCTCCCAGCTCGAAGTTTCCATCGAGATCGGTCGACACCCCCATCGTCCCACCTTGAATGACCACCGAAACAAAAGGCATCGGCGCCCCGGTGACTTCATCGATGACAACGCCGCGAACCGCGGCGTCCTGAGAAAATGTTGCAGCGCTGCCCACCACGACCATGACCATGAGGGCGAACACCTCTTTCCAAACTGGAACAGCATGCACCATAGCATGCTTGAAGGAGAAAATCCTAGACATAAAGGAGCAACAAGGAAAACATGGGGAGGTTCAAGCCACTCAGCCCAAATCGAGGTCCAGCCTCACTCGGAGCTCCTCCAATGCTGGGTTGTCTGCCGCCCAATGCTGGTAACGGTCCTTGGGGGTCAAGAACTTAGGGGCAGCCACTTCTTCTCCCACCTCCACTTCAAAAGCGATTCCACCGTTGCCCACCTTGACCCTAATGAAATGCAGCAGTTCGGTGGCACACTCTTTTAATTCCTCGTATTGAACGTCATTGGACACCACCAATTTCAAGGCCGGGTCTTGGAAGGTTAAGCCACCCGTTGCAAGTGTGGCAGCCATGCCCAGCTTGTTCTTGTCTCGGAGGTCTTGGATCAGATCCGCCCATGCCAACATCACCCGATCGTGGTCATAGGCGCCTTGCAAATGCGATGTGTCAGACAGCCCTTCACCTTCGCCTCCTCCGCCCGTGACGGAATCTGGGACCAACACGCTCCGACCTCCCAAGAGCGCCCCCAACTTTCCTGTGGGTGCATTCGACACCTTGGGGCGCCCCAGCGTCGTGGCGAGGTTGGCATCCATCTCCGCTTGGCTCGCGTTTTGTAACGCTTCTTCCACTTCACCTGATGCTTCTCCCGCCTCACCCGCGGACTGGGGCGTTTCGGCCGAAGGGACATCCTGGGCTGTTAGGGTCGAAGCGCCTTGATCTGCGGAAACCAGCGACTCGCTTTTTTGCCCCTCAGCTGCAGTAGATTCTTTGACGGCATGCACAGGAGCAGAAGCGGGAATGTTGACCGGCTCTCCTGAATGCACCAACGCGGGTCCGCTGGGTCCAATCTCGGCCCTTTCTACTTGCCCGAGAGACTCCGGGGTTGGCATGGTGTTGGCCACGCGAACAACCTCTGGCCCTGGAGGCAATGCGACACCCCAACCTAAGATGGAAACGAGCTCATTTTTTTTTTGCCCCCTCCGCGCTGACCGCTTCGAGGGAGCCGATGCGCATGAGCATCAGTTCGACAAGTAGCCGCGGGTGTCGGGATATCCGGTATTGTTGATCGGCCTCATTGGCCTGTCCTATGGCCCCGACCAAGAAGTGCAGCCCGCAACGCTTTGCCTGTTCGCTAAAGCGCTCCACAACCGACTCACCCGCCTCCATCAGGCCAAGGGTCGACTCATCCTTGCATACCATAAGGTTGCGCAGATGATGTCCCAATCCTGTAACAAAATGGTGGGCATCAAAACCCGCTGCCACCACTTCTTCGAGCTGGAGCAACATGTCCCCAATGCGGCCTTCTTGGGCGGCATCTACGATGTTGAAGTAAACGTCATGGCCCAAAACGTTCAGGTGACGCGTCACGGCTTCATAGGTGACGCCTTCGCTGCTCGAGGCGACCATTTGATCAAAGATGCTGAGCGCATCCCGCATGGCACCATCTGCCCTCTGGGCGATGACATTCAATGCCTCTTCCTCCACATTTACCTGTTCTTTTCCAGCCACAAAGGACAAGTGCTCCGCAATATCCCGGGTTGTGATCCTGCGGAAGTCATAAATCTGACAACGGGAGAGGATGGTGGGTAGGATTTTGTGCTTTTCTGTCGTCGCTAAAATGAAAACAGCGTGCCGAGGAGGCTCTTCAAGGGTCTTCAAGAAAGCATTGAATGCGTCCTTGGACAGCATGTGCACCTCGTCGATGACGTAGACCTTGTACGCTCCGTCTTGAGGGGGAATGCGCACCTGGTCAATGATGCTCCGAATGTGTTCGACACCATTGTTAGAAGCGGCGTCCAATTCAAAAACATTAAAACTGCGTTCCGCTTGCTCAGCAGTAAAGCCGTTGATGGCATTGGCAAAAATGCGTGCACAGGTCGTTTTACCGACACCACGGGGGCCACAAAACAAATAAGCTTGGGCGATTTGACCGCTTTCAATGCTGTGGCGCAAGGTGTCAGTGATGGACCTTTGCCCGACCACGGTCTCCCATGTGGTCGGTCTGTACTTCCTTGCGGATACCAGGAACGGGTTGCCCTCTGCCATGTTTCAAAGGTGGGGATTGCGGGGCGAACATCCGTGTTTCAATTTTGCACAGGAGGCCCACATTTTGCCGATGTGAAGGCCGATGTGAAGAATCCTCGACCAACCTATTGTGATACACCGGCATTTCGCGTAGATTTGCGCCCCCTTTGCGACAAGCATAATGACCCGGAATCGATACGAAACTGTCTTCATCATCACGCCAGTCCTGTCTGACGAGCAGACCAAGGACGTGATCAAGAAGTACAAGGACCTCCTTAAAGACAAGGGAGCCAAAATCACCCATGAGGAGAATTGGGGCATGCGCAAGCTTGCCTACCCCATCCAAAAGAAGTCCACGGGCTTCTATTATTTGATGGAGTTTGAAGCTGACGCTCCCGTTATTCTTCCCTTCGAAACCGAATTCCGTAGGGATGAACGGGTCATCCGTTTCCTGACGACTCGGATGGACAAGTTCCACATTGAGTATGCCGAAGGCCGCCGCGACCGTGAAACGGACCGCCGTGAGAAGCCCAAGCAGACTGCTGCTGGAACCGAAACCAAAGCCTGAACGCACCAGATTCAACGATCATGGCCGACAACAAAAACGTCCGTTACCTGAACCCTATCGCCATCGACACGAAGAGCGAGAGGTACTGCCGCTTCCGTGAGAAGGGATTCAAGTATATCGATTACAAGGACCCAGACTTTCTGCTGATGCTGATCAACGAACAAGGCAAGATTTTGCCCCGCCGTTTGACCGGAACCAGCCTCAAATATCAGCGCCGCGTAGGCAAGGCCATCAAAAAGGCCCGCCACATCGCTTTGCTCCCTTACCTCGCTGACCAGCTGCGTTAAGCAGCAGTCCAACTCACTGCGCCATGGATGTGATTCTCAAGCAGGATGTCGATCGCCTCGGAGCGAAAAACGACATCGTCACCGTCAAGAATGGGTACGCCCGGAACTACTTGATCCCACAGGGATTCGCTACCGCAGCAACGGAAAGCGCCCGTAAAGTGGTGGCCGAGACCCTGCGTCAGCAGTCTCACAAAGCCCTCAAGGCTTTGGACGACGCAAAGGCTTTCGGCGAGAAAATCGCCGGGATTTCGCTCAAGATTGGAGCGAAAGCCGGGGAGAGCGGAAAGATTTTCGGCTCCGTCAACAACATTCAATTGGCCGAGGCCATGTCCAAAGCAGGGCACCCGGTTGACCGCAAGAACATTGATCTTGGAGCCGAAGTCATCCGTGACCTCGGGACCTACACCGCCAAGGTCAAATTGCACAAGGAAGTGACCGTAGACATCTCATTTGAGGTCGTCGCGGAATAACATTCAGTCCTTTCAAGGACTTTTCTCAAAAAAAGGGGGCCTTGCCCCCTTTTTTTGTGCCCAACAATGAGCGCATTCAAACTCCACAGCGAATACCAACCTAAAGGAGATCAGCCTGAGGCCATCCGCCAATTGGTAGAGGGGGTTGAAGGCGGCATCCGCCACCAAACCTTGCTTGGGGTTACGGGGTCAGGAAAGACTTTTTCGATGGCCAATGTGATCGAACGCACCCAGCGCCCCACATTGGTTCTAAGTCACAACAAAACCCTGGCTTCACAGCTGTACAGCGAGTTCAAGGAGTTCTTTCCGGACAACCTAGTAGAGTACTTCGTCAGCTACTACGACTACTACCAACCCGAAGCCTATATCCCATCGTCTGGCACCTACATTGAAAAGGACCTGGCGATCAATGAAGAGATTGAAAAACTCCGACTGTCAGCGACTTCGGCCCTATTGAGCGGACGGCGAGACGTGATTGTTGTGGCGTCCATCAGCTGCATCTATGGCATCGGCAACCCCGTCGAATTTCACAAAAGTGTCATCGAAGTCCAACAAGGTCAGGTCATCAGCCGGAACGCCCTGCTTCATCGGCTTGTAGAAAGCCTGTACCATAGGACCCGTGGAGAATTCAACCGCGGCTCGTTCCGGGTCACAGGCGATGTTGTCGACGTCTTCCTGGCTTACGCTGACCACGCCGTTCGCATTCATTTCTGGGGCGACGAAATAGAACGTATCGAGACCATCGACCCCGAAACTGGTCAGGTGCTGCATGAATTTGACAGCCTGCGCATTTATCCGGCCAACCTGTTTGTCACAGGAAAGGACACCCTGCACCAGTGCATTTGGGAAATCCAACAGGACATGGTCAAACAGGTCGAATGGTTCAACAGTCAAGGGCGCTTCATCGAAGGCAAACGGCTGGAGGAGCGGACCACCCATGACCTCGAAATGATGCGGGAGCTAGGGTTCTGCAATGGCATTGAGAATTACAGCCGGTATTTCGACCGCAGAGAGCCTGGACAGCGCCCATTCTGCTTGCTGGATTACTTCTCAGACGACTTCCTACTGGTCGTGGACGAGAGTCATGTGACCGTGCCCCAAGTCGGGGCCATGTACGGTGGAGACCGGTCCAGAAAAGTCTCACTTGTAGAGCACGGCTTTAGGCTGCCCTCTGCGCTGGACAACCGCCCGCTGATGTCCGATGAATTTGACGGCATGGTGCACCAGATAGTATATGTCAGTGCCACCCCTGCCGATTACGAATTGGAAAAGAGTGAGGGCGTCGTGGTGGAACAATTGATCCGCCCAACAGGCCTTTTGGACCCGCCCATCGAGGTACGTCCTTGCAAAAACCAAGTGGACAACCTCATTGGAGAAATCCGAAAAACCATAGAGGCCGGCGACCGCATCTTGGTCACCACCTTGACCAAACGCATGGCCGAAGAACTCTCGCGCTACTTGGAACGGCTGCGCATTTCGTGCTCCTACATACACTCTGAGGTCAAAACGTTGGACCGCATTGAAATCATCCGAAACCTGCGTGAAGGGGTCATCGACGTACTCGTGGGAGTGAACCTCTTAAGAGAGGGCTTGGATCTGCCAGAAGTCTCGCTCGTGGCTGTGATGGATGCAGACAAAGAGGGGTTTTTGAGGTCCAACCGATCGCTGACACAGACCGCTGGTCGTGCTGCAAGAAATGTGGACGGACGTGTTCTGATGTATGCGGACAAAGTGACGGACTCAATGGCCCAAACCATCGAAGAAACTTCGAGGAGGCGCGAAAAGCAAGAAGCCTACAACAAAGAGCACGGCATCATTCCGAAGCAGGTTAAGCGTTCTAAGAAGACCGTATTTGAGCAGAGCGAACTGATCGAAGAACGCCCCTCTCCTATCGCTGCGGAGCCTGCAGCATCAGGCGTTGGAATTTTGGAAGACCCTGTCGTTGCAGGATATGTGCAATCGCAAGACCGCAAAGCCATGGAAAAGCTCATGGTCCGCACCCGCAAGGAAATGGAGCGGGCAGCCAAAGAGCTGGCGTTTATGGACGCCGCCCGATTGAGGGATGAACTTTTTGCCATGGAAAAGGCGGTCGCAGATTGGCCCAATTGAGCCACCTTGCAACCGACAGTGAATGAATCGCGTCTTTCCCTTACTGCAAGTAACCATCGACCAATGACCCGTCTTTATCGCATTCTGAGCGCCAGCTTTTTAATTGCCCTCGCTCAGCCTTTTTTCGCCCAAGTCTCGCATGGCGGAGCGCCCTTTTGGAACTCGCCCGGCACGTCGATCTCAAACCCCGCATGGCCTGTTCACCGCATGCCCGCCATTGACCTCGAAGCTTTGCGCGCTGCAGACCAAGTCACCGATGTTGTCAAAAGTGCGCCCTGGCGGTTTGGAGAGGAATTTCCCGTGGACATCAGCCTGAACGATGGCCAATGGCTCGAAATCAATGGCACTGCTGTTTGGAGGACACAAATCCAAGCCCCCGGTGCATTGGCGATGAGCCTTTCCTTTTCGGAATTCGCGGTCCCAAAAGGCGGAAAACTGTTCATTTGGAACTGTGACCGCAAAGAGTTCATCGGTGGTTTCGATCACCGCAACATGAAGTCATGGGGTGGTCTTGCCACCGGACTGGTTGCCGGAGATGCCGTGGTGGTGGAAATGCAAGTTCCGCTCGGATTGGAAGATGCTGTGGCGCTTCGCATGGATCAAGTGGTCCACGCCTACCGCGACATCGTTGGAAAAGCGGCTCTTGTGGCAGACGACTTGGATGCACAACGCGGGCCATTTGGCAACAGTGGAGACTGCAACATCAATGTCAATTGCCCTGAAGGGGCGACGTGGCAGTGTGAAAAGCGCTCGGTAGCACTGATTGTACAAGGAGGTTCTGCGGTATGCACAGGCGCACTGGTCAACAACACTGCCCAAGACGGCGCCCCCCTTTTCTTGACCGCCAACCACTGCCTTGGAGGCAACGTCGGCAATTGGACATTTTACTTCAATCACGAAACCGAAGGGTGCGAGGGCAACTCCGGCCCTACCAACCAAAGTGTCAGCGGAGCAGAACTGCTGTCCAGCAGCGGCTCCTCTGATTTTGGCCTGTTGCTCTTGGATGAAACTCCTCCAGCGAGCTACAACGTGTTCTATGCAGGCTGGGACGGAACCGATGCCGAAAACGTTCAAAATTCAACGGGCATTCACCACCCCGCCGGGGACCTCAAAAAAATCTGCATCGATGAAGACGCTCCCTACCATGACAATGCTGCAGGTGCGGCTGTTTGGTGGATCGATGCTTGGGAAGATGGCGTAACAGAGGGCGGGTCATCGGGCTCGCCTTTGTTCGACCAAAATCACCGCATTATTGGCCAGCTTTACGGCGGTGCCGCTGCCTGTTCCGGCAATGTCAATAACGGTCAATTCGATTATTATGGCCGCATGGGAGTGAGCTTCAATAACGGCATCACCGAACATTTAGACCCCCTTGGATTGGGCGTGGAAGTCCTCGATGGATACCCCAACGAAGGTTGTGTAACCAGCTTCGACCTCGACATGGGGGTGGGCATCGCTAGCGGTCCCGAAGGGGTGCTTTGTGGTGGTGGCGATGTCACCATTGAAGTGGCACTGAGCAACTTTGGCTCCTCCCCCCTCACAACGGCAACCATCGGCTACACGGTAGATTCAGGTGCTGAGCAAACGGTCAATTGGAACGGGAACCTGGAGCAGTATGAAAATGAAGTATTGGCCCTTCCTGGCATCCCTGCCATGGACGGTTCCACAGAAGTCGAGGTCTACGTGGTCAATGTCAACGGCCAAGAAGACGAAAACAGCTTCAACAACATTGCCACCATTGAATTCACCGCATTTGCTGGGGAAACCTTCGACTTTACGTTTGAACTGGTGCTCGATGATTACGGCAGTGAGACCACCTGGGAACTCCGCCGACTGGGCAATGTGGTGTATTCAGGTGGCCCCTATGAAGACGATGAGGAAGGCACCGTTGTGACCATCCCCTTGTGCCTCGAAGAGGGTTGCTACATTCTGCAGGTAGACGACAGTTACGGAGACGGAATGTGCTGTGAGTTTGGCGAAGGCAGCTTTTCCGTGCTTGACCCAGAGGGCGATGTGGTCTATACCGGGGGGGATTTCGGTGACTCAGACCTCGAGCAATTTTGCACAAGTGCCATGTCCGTGGATGAGCAAGGAACTGGTGCTGTGCGCATTTGGCCCAACCCGGCCACTGCATCCGTGCAGCTCGACGGCATACCGGAGGGGGCCCTCATTCAAGCATTTGACGCCCTAGGACGTGCCCTCTCCAGTTCTAGCCGCACCTCTGCGGGCAGGCAAACCCTCGATGTTTCTGACCTTCCCAGAGGCTGGGTGGTCTTCCGTGTTACCACGGAGGACGAGACATACGCCGTGCGTTGTCTGCTCCGTTGATTCACCATGCGTTCGTTTCTGCCCCTCCTCCTCCTGGCCCTCTTGAGCAGCGGCTGTTCTTCTCAAAAAGAAGGACTGAATACTGCTGAGACTGCGGCTGAGGTCATGGTAGACCCCCTTTTTTCGTCTCCTTTTACCATCGTGGCATTGCATGTGGAGTCGGATAGCCTGATTGCGGAGCTTCGATATGGAGGGGGATTCCGGGTACATGAATTCGACTTGATCGCCGATGGCGTGGCCACCAAATCTTTGCCCAAACAGCAGCCTTTGCGCATCACCCACAACGCCAATGGCGACATGGGAAAAGCACTCATCACCTCGCGACAGGCATTTGACCTTGTGCGTTTTAGAGACCCTACGCAGCCGGTTGTACGCATAGCGGTGGACGGCTGGCCAGAACGCATCGACTACACCTACAGCCCCTGACATGGTGGTGGCCCTGTGGGACATCGGGGCTGCAGCTTTGGTCGCCCTACCAGCCACTTTCAGAATTGCATGGGACTGGCGTTGGCACAAAGCCTTGTCCCGCGGAGCTTGCCCCATGGATAGGCCCCACCGCGCTGTGTCTCCTCGTGCAGCAAGTGCAGCACCCCCAACCTCCGATGCCGCCGTCACCCTGATTGTTTGTACCCACAATGATCTGGAAATGCTGCAGTCAAACTGGGCCTTCTGGCGCGGACAACAATTTCCAGACCACTGGTCTGTCGAATGGCTGGTGGTAGACGATGGGTCCCAAGACGGCACCCTAGAATGGCTGACTGCATTGGAGGCCAATGACGACCAGCTCACCGTCGTCCATCACGCCAAGTCCAAACCCGGAAAAAAAGACGCCCTGGCCGCAGGAATTCGGGCTGCACGTCATGAAATGCTGGTGATGACCGACGCCGATTGCAGGCCACAACCCTTTTGGGCGGCGTCCATGGCCCAGTCCTTGACAGCCCAGGAGACCCCGGAGGTCCATTCGGCCGATGGACCATTGAGGCTGGACGTCTCCTTGGGGATTTGCCTGCCCGATGGCGGCCCAGCCCTGCTGGGCTTTGATGCCATCCGCGTGGCTTTTCAATACAGCGGTGAAGCCCTGACAAACCGTCCCTACATGGGGGTGGGCCGCAACATCGCTTACCACCGATCGGCGTGGGAAAAGGTCGGCGGCTTCGATGCACACGCCGATCTGGCGAGCGGCGACGACGACCTTTTTGTGCAAGATGCGGTCCGATCGCAATTGCGCATTGGCATGGTTCAACCGCCCAGCGCTGCCGCATTGAACCGTGTTTTGCCCGCCTCTGACTGGAACGATGGATGGCAACGGAAGCAGCGGCACCTTTCCACTGCAAACCGCTACAGCCGCGGCACACGCCGGATACTGGCTCTTGACGCTGTGCTCGACCCACTGATCATTGCGGCGGCTGTTGCCGCCCCACTCGGCCTTTTGCACAAGTTTGTTTGGATACCGGTTGCGGCCATGACCCTTGCGGCTGGCGTTCGTGCGTTTACCTTGTCCTTGTTCTCGCAGGTGTGGGGCAAGGATGCATTTCCATGGTGGCAATGTCTCCTGTGGGGTCCAATTCGTTGGATGCTGCTCGCCACCGCCACTGTGCGGAACGCTTTCACCTCATCGCCGACATGGACGCAGCGGGCACCGACAAGCAGGTCGTAATCGACCACCTTTCCGACAAGGCGAAATACGACTTCGGTCTTATTTCCAGGGCTTTGGACAAGCATGATCAAGCTGCGTTTGCAGAATTGATGGAGCGGTACCGGGAGCCCATTTACTACATGCTGTTGAAAATGGTCAACAGCCAGGACGACGCTGAGGACATCATGATCGAGACTTTTGGCAAGGCGTTCAGAAGACTCAAGCAGTACAGTCCCAAATTCGCTTTTTCGACCTGGCTCTTCAAAATCGCATCGAATGGCGCCATCGATTTCATTCGCAAGAAGCGCATCAAGGCCCTTAGCCTTGACAAAGGCTTCACGGATGCTGAGGGCGACACCATGGAGATTCAGGTGGCCGATGATGGCCTCGATCCCGGTCAATCTTTGGAGAAGCAGCAGCGCGTGAACCGCATGCGTGAAGTGGTTGCCCAACTCAAGCCCCGATACCGGCGCTTGGTGGAGCTGCGCTATTTCGAAGAGTTCAGCTATGACGAAATCGCTGCAGAGCTCAACTTGCCTCTCGGCACTGTGAAAGCTCAGTTGTTTCGCGCCAGGGACATCCTCGCTGGCGTGCTCGAGACAGACCGTGACCAGTTCTAACGTGGCCCCTACCAAAATAGACTTTCGGGAAGTCGACAACTTACTGGCCCAGCTGTCTGTAGACTGTCACGATTTCGGAACGCCCATTCCCCCGCTTTCTGACGCCCAGCGGCAAAAGCTGGCCATGCTGGGCCCCTTGTTTCGAGAATGGAACGCACAAATCAATGTGATTTCCCGCAAAGACATCGGCGCTTTTTTCACCCGACATGTGCTCCACAGCTTGTCTATGGCTCGGATATTTCGGCCCGAAGCAGGAGCGCGCATTCTTGATGTGGGCACCGGAGGAGGGTTCCCTGGGCTGCCTTTGGCCATTCTTTTTCCCCAAACGCACTTTACCCTGTGCGACTCCATCGGCAAAAAAATCAAGGTGGTCAACGCCGTCGCCCAAGCGCTGGAATTGAACAACGTTGAAGGAACATGGGCTCGGGCAGAAACGCTCACTGACGTCCCTCCATTTGACTTTGTAGTGAGCCGGGCCGTGACCAAGATGGCCCCGTTCCTCAGTTGGGTGAGGCCTCTGATTGCAGAGGACCAGCAACATGGATTGCCCAACGGAGTGTTCTATCTGAAAGGAGGTGACCTCAGCTCAGAACTCGTTCCCGTGAAGGACCCTGTGTTGGAATGGTCCTTGTCTGATGTGCTGCAAGACCCTTGGTTTGAAACCAAAAAACTCCTGCACGTCGCGCTCTAAAAAGAATGAAGGGGGCATTTCTGCCCCCTCCGAAACCTGCAAGGATTTTGAAACCGACGCGGCCTTTTTAGAGCCGCATCCATTGTATAGACGACACGAAATGCAACCGTTGCCTCTCGCAGCGAAAAAAATTTGACAACCGTCCACCACGGGCTCGTCACATCCATGGACCTCAAACGGCAATCCGTGCACAGCACCGTTAAATTAGCAGGGTGAAGAAAGAGGACCCTCCAGCATCGGCCATGCCCGATGCGGAACAACTCAAAGCCTTGGGCCGCAACACCATCAGTGCGTCCTTGGGTTTAGAGTTGATCTCCGTCGAGCACGGGACCGTCGTGGGCAAGATGCCCGTCGATGCCCGAACCCATCAACCTTTCGGCCTGCTGCACGGAGGCGCCAGCGTCGTTCTAGCAGAGACTTTGGGCTCGGTGGGGTCCCACTTCATCGCGGCCCCGAAAGGCAAAGCTGCCGTTGGCATCGAGGTCAATGCCAACCATTTGCGCGGGGTCAAATCGGGTTGGGTAACCGGGACAGCGCGCCTTCACCACGAAGGTGGGAAGCTGCATGTTTGGCACATTGAGATCGAGGACGAGCAAGGCAGGGCCATCTGCACCAGCCGCCTCACTGTGATGTTGATTCCAAACCCCGCGGGATGATGGCAGACCGTCACATTCAAGGCCCTGAAACCGAGGTTTTGTTTCACCGGCCAGGGAACCTCCACATGGAAAGGCTGGTTCCGGACGATGAGGGCAGCATGTGCTTTAGGCTGCACCCGTGGGAACGGGCCGAGAACTCACCAGAATTGGTCCTGCGTGGCCGCCCACTCATTGAAGAAGTTCTGGTGCGTGACGCCCGGCCCTCTGTCAAAAGCCGGGCACGGAAAATCGACGGAACTGCTCAAAGCGAACACGCCGAATGGATCAAGGCCGCGCAACACGCCATGTCCGAAGGCCCCCTCAAGAAGGTGGTGCTGTCCAGTCTGCTGAATGTGGAAGTGGAATCCTTGGACACCATGGACATCGTCCGTCGTCTGGCCTTGGCCCACCCCGAGTCTTTTAGCTGGGCATTCTCCAACCCCGAAGTGGGCACCTGGTTCGGCTCCTCACCTGAGCCATTGATGAAAGGGAAATGGCCCCTGATGCGCACCGCTTGTCTCGCAGGAACCCGCATGGCGCACATGGGTGATGTGTCCGACCCTTGGACCGAAAAAGAGCGCGAAGAACAGGATTTGGTGACCGAAGGAGCGTTGCAAGCCCTCCAGCAAAGCGGTTGTGTAGACATCCACACGAGCGAGCGTCAAACCATTCAATATGGTCCGATTGAGCACCTCCGAACGTGGTTAGATTTCGAAGCAACCCGCCCCCTCCAAGAGGTGATTGAGGCCCTTCACCCCACCCCTGCCGTTGGCGGCACTCCCCGAACCGAGGCACTTGACTTTATCTCTGAGTACGAAACCCACGATCGCGCCTACTACACCGGCTGGGTAGGTATGGAAGAAGGTGAGGACCTGTCTTATTTCGTCAACTTGCGCTGTGCACACTTGCGCGGAGGCATCATGACGGCATACGCTGGCGGCGGCATCACTGCGGCATCCAATGCGGCGGCTGAATGGGCCGAAACCCGCAACAAACTGAGGTCTGTATTGGACCCCATCGTCCACTGGGAGCCATGACGGCATCAGGGTCACCTGCGCTGGAGTCGGCAAATGCGCTGGCTGCAGGACTGTCCAGCATCGGTCTAGGAGCAGTGGTGGTGAGCCCCGGATCCCGCAACGCGCCCTTGATTCAGGCCTTTGTCGAACTCGGCACCCAAGTGATTGTGGCGCTGGACGAAAGGTCAGCCGCCCACCACGCCATGGGCATGGCTTTGGCGCTTCAGCAACCTGTGGCTGTTTGCTGCACCAGCGGCACTGCAGCACTGAACCATGGCCCCGCACTTGCCGAAGCGCACCGCGTCGGACTGCCGCTCATCAGCCTGACCGCAGACCGACCGCATGGAGCCCACAACACGTGGCAGAGCCAAACCCTTGTGCAGGACAGGGTTCATGAAAAACAAGTCAGCCAGTCTTTCACTTGGGACCATCCGAATGGAGACGAAGGCCCATCCATGCTTCAAGACATGGCCCAGGCCTTGCACCGGGGGCCCATCCATGTGAATTGTCCGTTTGACGTCCCCCTTTATCCCAAAGGGAAACAGCAACACAAGGCGGTGAGCCCCCCGCAACGCCCTTCACAACCCGTAAATCCAGATTGGAACCGGGCCTTGCAAGCCCCGCCGGATTGGTTTAGATCCCGTTTGGAAGCAGCAGCAAACGCTGGAGAAAAGGTGCTCTTGCTCGGTGGCACGCAACCTGTTCCCCTCTCTGTGTCCTTCCTCAGGTGTTGGAGCCGTTTTGCGCTCATTGCCGGCGACAGTACCAGCGGCCTTTTTGTGCATGGCGTACCCGCCATATCTGCCTGCGACCGTTGGCTAACTGCCTGGCAAAAGGGCGGGCGCCCGTTGCAAGACATGGCACCAGACCTTGTGGTCACCTTTGGTGCGCCTTTGGTGTCCCGACGCTTGCGGGATGCCCTCGCCACCCTCGACTTTGAACACCTCCACTTGGGACCTTCTGGAGCAGAGCCACAGGCCTTTGCGCGCCCTCCCCGAGCTGTTCTCTGCGACGTGAACGCTGCCCTCGAAGCTGGCGCAGCCGCATTCAAGTCAAGGAATGACACCCCCATAGCCAGCGATGTCGAAACATGGCAACGCACTTGGTGGGACTTGGAAGATGGACTGCGCGCTGCCCACAACACGGCTGTAGATGCCGCACCGTGGAGTGATCTGCGGGCACACCGCTGCCTGCACCAGTCCATCCCCAAAGGCTGGGACCTGCATCTGGGCAACTCTACTCCGGTGCGTTATGCACAGCTTTTCGAAGCCAGCGACCCACACCCTTGGTCCAACCGAGGAGTGGCCGGCATAGACGGCTGTAACTCTACCGCTGTCGGATCTGCCCTTGCCGGGCGCCCCACCGCCCTCATCACAGGTGAGCTGGGATTCTTGTACGACGCCAACGCCTTTCACATTCAACCCCTGCCCCAATCCCTGCGGATTGCTGTGATCCACAATGGCGGCGGTGGGATTTTCAGATGGATTGATGGTCCTGCGGAAACCGGACTTTTGGAAAGCCACTTCGAGTGGCAGCACTCAACGGACCTGCGTCCCTTGTGTGAACTGCACGGTCTGATTCACCACCGCATCCACGATGAAGCGGGGCTGCAAGAAGCCTTGCGCAATTGGTGGGCCCCATCTCCTGCACCCCAAGTTTTGGAAATCCTCACTCCCGGTGCTGAAAGTGCAGCGGCATATGCCCGCTACATGGAGGCCGTCTGCGTGTAAATTTGCGGCCGTGCCAGCGGCTTCATGGCTTCCATTAGAACATCCATGGCCCCGGCGTTGTCAATCTCCAAAGCGCAAAACATGGCGAACGCAAGACAGTGGGAAGAAATTCATCCCTTCGAGGACATCCGGTTTGAATTCTGCGAGGGCATTGCCCGGATTACCATTGACCGCCAGCAGGTCTACAATGCGTTTCGCCCAGAGACGAACATGGAAATGCTCGAGGCCATGGACATCGCGAGAGAGCGCCAGGACATTGGCGTTGTGGTGTTAACGGGTGCGGGAGACAAGGCCTTTTGCAGTGGCGGAGACCAAAATGTGAAGGGCACGGGGGGCTACATCGGAGGAGATGGTGTGCCCCGATTGAATGTGCTGGATTTGCACAAGAAAATCCGCTCTTTGCCGAAGCCTGTAATCGCAGCGGTCAATGGATATGCCATCGGAGGCGGACATGTGCTGCACGTGGTCTGCGACCTCACCATCGCTTCTGAGAACGCCATTTTCGGACAAACCGGCCCCAAGGTCGGCAGCTTTGATGCCGGGTTTGGTTCGAGCTACCTCGCCCGCCACGTGGGTCAAAAGAAGGCCCGTGAAATCTGGTTCCTCTGTGAGCAGTATTCCGCAAAAGAAGCCGAGTCTATGGGGCTGGTCAACACTGTGGTCCCACTCGAGAAGCTCGAGGAGACCTACGTCAAATGGTGCAAAACGATCATGAAGCGTTCCCCATTGGCCCTGCGCATGATCAAGCGCGGCCTCAACGCCGAGCTTGACGGCCAGGCAGGATTGATGGAGTTCGCCGGAGACGCTACCCTGATGTACTATCTGATGGAAGAGGCCCAAGAAGGAAAGAACGCCTTCCTCGAAAAGCGGGATCCCGACTTCCAACAGTACCCCAAGTTCCCCTGAGGAACATGCTGAGAGACTTCATACAGGCTGCGCGACTGCGCACACTGCCCTTGGCCAGCGCCTGCGTCATGACAGGCGGGGCTTTGGCTGCTGCTTCTGGCGTTCCGCAGGCGCGCTTTGTCCCTTTGTTTGCCGGTTGTTTGTGCACGGTCATCTTGCTTCAAGTGCTGGCCAATTTTGCCAATGACTTGGGCGACTTTGCCAACGGAGCAGACCGGGCAGAAGGCCACCAACGCAGCGACCGGGCGGTGGCCTCTGGCCGCATTTCACCTGCCCAAATGAAGCGGGCCACGATCGCAACCGCGGTGTTGGCCCTGTTGGTGGGCATCGCTACAGTGCTGATGGCTGCTGGAGACCACATCACGACCGTGCTCTTTTGGATCGGTACAGGGGTGCTGTCCATCGGCGCTGCTTACACCTACACCGCCGGTGATCGTCCCTACGGGTACAGCGGTTTGGGCGACATCAGTGTGCTGGTCTTCTTTGGGGTGGCGGGGGTAGCGGGCACTGCAGCACTCATCGCTGGAACGTTTGACGCCTTGTGGCTCCTTCCTGCCTTGAGTGTCGGGCTGCTCAGCGTTGCCGTGCTCAACCTCAACAACTTGAGGGACCATGTGACGGATGCGGCTACAGGGAAACACACCCTGGTCGTGCGCATGGGTTTTGACCGCGGCAAGGTTTACCATGCGCTGTTGGTGTGTGGCGCTTGGGCTGCCTTGTTGGCGTTTTGGGCGCTGGATGCCGACGGTCCGTGGCACGGAAAGCTGTGGTACGGGTTGTTTGGCTTGGTTCACCTCAAACACCTGGCTTTTGTCTTTCGCACGCAAGAACCCGGCGAGCTGGATGGTGAACTCAAAAAAATAGCCCTCAGCACCTTCGCCATTTCCTTGTTCTTTTTCTTGAGCGCGACCGCATGAGAGGTTTTGACATCCGCATAGTAGAGCGCACGCTTCAATTCAAACAGCCTGCCGGCACTTCACGGGGTGTGCTTACGGACAAGCCGAGCTTCTTTGTCGTGGCCCAAGATGTCGATGAAGACGGCCGCATTGGAATCGGCGAATGCAGCTTGATTCCCGGGCTTTCTCCCGAAAGTGTGCCGAGGGCCAAGATGGAGCTCAAGAAACTGGCAGCTTCAGGCACGCTCGACCCCAAAGCCATGAGCCTGCAGTACCCTGCGGTCCGGTTTGCCGCCGAAACGGCGTTGATCGACTTGCTCAACGATGGTGACCGGACATTGTTTCCCGGCCCCTTTACAGAAGGACAGCCCGTCCCCATCAACGGCCTGATCTGGATGGGCGACCACGACAGCATGGTCCACCAAGCCGCTGCATTGATCGAGCGCGGTTTTGACACCCTCAAGCTCAAGGTTGGGGCATTGGACTTCGAGCAAGAATTGGAATGCCTGAGCGCCATTCGCGCCTTGGCGCCTTCCGGCGAAGTGACCCTGCGTCTCGACGCCAATGGCGGACTGGACTGCGATGACACAACGGTGACCTTGCGCAAACTGGAGCGGTTGGCTGCATTTGACATTCACAGCATGGAACAACCCGTTCGTCCTGGACAATGGAAGAAAATGCAGACCATCTGCTCGGATTCTGCCATCCCCATTGCCCTCGATGAGGAATTGATTGGCGTGCATGATACCACGCTGCGCCGCAACATGTTGCATGTCATCCAACCGGCCTTTGTCATCTTGAAACCGAGTTTGATTGGCGGTCTGGTCGAGGCCAACCACTGGATTGACCTCGCTGCAGAAGTCGGAGCCCAATGGTGGGCCACCAGCGCATTGGAAAGCAACATTGGCCTGAACGCCATCGCACAATGGGCGGCGGATGCCACGCTAGAGGAGGCCACCAAGATTCCCCAAGGGCTGGGTACGGGCAGCCTTTTTTCAGAAAACATCCCTTCGCCATTGGTGGTGGAAGGGGGCACCCTCCGCATGGCGCAATCGGGCAGTGGGGCCAACCCTGGTCCGCACACCTGGGACATCACGTCCATCCTTTCATGAGCGAATTTTGGCGCATCTCAGCGGAAGGCCGTTTGCAAGCACCGTCCGGAGATGCTGCATGGACCGCAGGCTTTCTTGCCGCCAAAGACCAATGGACCAAGGCATGCCCGATGGCGCTCACCTCGGGATCAACAGGCCAACCTGTCGAGCATCGGTTTTCCACGGAAGCCGTCCTCGCCTCCGCCGAGGCAACAGCACAGCATTTTGGGTTGGACCACCCTGACGTGGAAACGGTCGCAGCTTGGTCTGCGCTGCCGGCCGCAGGAACAGGCGGGCGCATGATGGTCTGGCGGGCATTGGCATTGGGTTGGGACCTCACCGTTTCAAGGCCAGCCGCCGCTCCTGCTGTCCCCCCCGTTGCTGTCCCGCATGGGCGGTATCACTTTGCGGTGGCCACTCCGTTGCAAGCAAAGCACCTAATGGACTCCGGTCAACTCCACCGGTTTTCCATCCTGCTTCTGGGCGGAGCACCGGTTTCTCCAGTCCTTGAGGCGGCATTAGAACAAGCCGCGCTTCAAGCCAGATGCCGCATTTATCATGGTTTTGGAATGACGGAGACCTTGACGCACGTGGCCACACGCAGCTTGGGCACAGAGGCCTACACCGCTTTGCCCGGTGTTGAAATTGGCACTGCGGCTTCCGGGGCGTTGACCCTTGACATCCCCCGGCGTGGAGTGCAGCAGCTCGTCACAAAAGACGCCGTTGAAATCCTGCCTGCACCTGCCAGGGGAGACGTTGATGGTCCTCAGTTTCGCTGGCTAGGGCGGCTCGATGACGTCATCAATTCGGGAGGACTCAAGTTTCATCCCGCGACACTGGAGCGGCGGTGGTCTTCCCCGTTAAAAGCCACATTGGGCGACAGAAGGTGGTTTGTCACAGGAAGGCCGGACCACAGCCTCGGAGCCCGCGTCACCCTCGTGGTGGAAGGCCCAAACAACAGCACCCTGGAGGCCGCAGTTCTCGATGCCCTCGCAGATGAGGGAAATGCCCGTCCACGTGCAGTAGAGTTTCAGCAGCATTTTACAGAAACCGCTTCGGGAAAAGTCCGCCGTAACTGAAGCCTTTGCATCTTCGCCCCCATGACGCTACCCCGCCTCGTATTTGCCACAAGAAACCCCGGCAAGGTCAAGGAGATCGCCGAACTCCTCGCAGCCCATTTCACGGTAGTTGGACTCGATGAAATCGGTTGCCACGAGGACGTCCCCGAGACCGCAGACACCATCGAAGGCAACGCCATCCAAAAGGCGGAATATGTGAAAACCCACTATGGCGTGGATTGCTTTGCGGACGACACTGGACTGGAAGTCAATGCGCTAGATGGAGCCCCCGGGGTCTATACCGCGCGCTATGCTGGCCCAGAAAAGGACGCCAACGCCAACATGAACAAGCTGCTCGACGCCCTTCAGAATGAACCCGACCGCGGTGCCCGTTTCAAAACCGTCATCGCCTTGACCTCTGACGATGGCACCCACACTTTTGAAGGACTGTGTCCTGGGGCCATCGCTTTGCAACGCAGTGGCGCCGACGGGTTTGGCTACGATCCGATCTTCATTCCGGAAGAGGCCACTTCCACTTTTGCCGAAATGGCTGCAGACGAGAAAAACCGCATCAGTCACCGCGGCAAAGCCGTGAGGGCCATGGTCGCGAAACTCAAGAACGGCGGTTGACAATGATTCATTGAGACCTTCGTCAGATTCGACATCTGAACTTAGGTTTGTACATGTTCTGTGCTGTGCAGAGCTTAGACTGAGGAAACATCAAGATGAACTACCTCGATTTCGAAGAGCCCATCCGCCAATTGCGCGAACAGCTCGAACAAGCCCAGGACATTGATGGTCAAGGCCAGGTCGACATGCAAAGCACTGTGGCCGACCTCGAGCAAAAAATCGGGGCAATCAGCGAGGAGATTTATGCCAACCTCACCCCTTGGCAACGGGTTCAAGTTTCGCGTCATCCCGACCGTCCCTACACCCTCGATCACATCGAATCCCTTACCGATGGACGTTTCATGGAACTCCATGGCGACCGGAATTGCAAGGATGACAAAGCCATGGTGGGGGGCTTGGGCATGATCGACGACCTCCCGGTGATGTTTGTCGGCCAGCAAAAAGGAGCCAACACCAAGTTGCGTCAGTACCGCAACTTCGGCATGGCCAACCCCGAAGGCTACCGCAAGGCCCTGCGCCTCATGAAGCTGGCCGAGAAATTCAACCGTCCTGTGATCTGTCTGATTGACACCCCCGGAGCATATCCTGGATTGGAAGCTGAAGAAAGAGGACAAGGTGAAGCCATTGCCCGCAACCTGATCGAAATGATGCAGTTGCGTGTCCCTGTCATCTGCGTGGTGATTGGAGAAGGAGCCTCAGGTGGCGCACTGGGCATCGGCATTGGTGACCGCGTCCTCATGATGCAGCACACTTGGTACTCGGTCATTTCGCCGGAATCATGCTCGAGCATTTTGTGGCGCTCATGGGACCACAAAATGAAGGCCGCAGAGGCCCTCAAGTTGACCGCCGATGACATGCTTGGAAACAAGCTCATCGATGGCATCATCCCCGAGCCTTTGGGCGGTGCCCACAATGACCGAGAGGCGGCATTTGCCTCTGTCAAAGAAGAGATTTTGAAGCACCTCCGCAAACTCCGAGTACAGAATCCCGACAAACGCATCGATGCCCGTATTAGAAAGTTCTCTTCTATGGGGGTTGTTCAGGCCTGATTGGCGTTTAAGGAACCCTTACTTTTGCCCGCGATACGATTCATGAAAATGCAGTACCCCCTTCGCCAAACTCTGGCTTTCCTCCTACCAGCACTCGCTCTTCTCCTCGCCCTTCCAGGCTGCGGAGGACTGGGTAAAATGGACAAGGCCATCGAAGAATTGAACCTCTCTATGGACCCCGAACCCCTCATCATGCAGGGCAGCGAGGTCGCATTGAGCCTATCTGGAACCTTCCCCGAGAAGTATTTCGCCAAAAAAGCCATCATCGAAGCCACCCCGGTTCTCGTGTGGGACGGCGGTGAAGCTGCCTTCAAAACGCAGGGTTTCCAAGGAGAAGATGCCGCAGGAAACTACATGGTGGTTCCTTTCAAGTCTGCCAAGTCCTTTGATTACAGCGCATCTGTTCCCTACCAAGAAGGCATGGAAGATGGTGCCAGACTCGAACTGCGCATCAGTGGTACCATGGGCAGCAAGTCCATGGACTTCACTCCTGTGGTGCTCGGCGACGGTGTGATCACCACCCCCAATTGGGTGCAGTCTGACGACCGGTTCGTGATGGGAAAAGATGATTTCCAGCGCGTGGTGTCTTACACCCAAGAGGCTGAGATCAACTATGACTACAACCGCTCGACTGTCCGCTCCGCCGAATTGCGGGACGACGACATGAAGGAAATGAAGGAATTCCTTTCGTTTGCTGCAGACCACGACAGCGTCATGCTCAAAGGAACTGCTGTCAGCGCCTATGCTTCTCCCGAGGGTGAAATCACCTTGAACGAAGACCTGGCTTTGGAGCGCGCCGAGAGCGCCAATGCAGCCGTCGCCAAACTGCTCAAGCGGGCCAAGATTGATACCGAGGACGGGTTCTTCGGGAACAATCCGAAAGGTGAAGACTGGGAGGGATTCCAGTCGCTCATGCGCGCTTCCAACATCGAAGACAAGGACCTCATCCTTCGCGTATTGTCCATGTACAACGACAAGAACCGCCGTGAGGAAGAGATCAAGAACATCGCCAAGACCTACCAGGAAATCGAAAAGGAGATCCTCCCCGCCTTGCGCCGCTCCATGGTCACCCTCCGCTATGACATTGAAGGGTATTCTGACGAGGAGCTGAAGGGTCTTGCGATGTCCAACCCAGACACTTTGACGGTAGAAGAAGTGCTGTACGCCGCAACGCTGTTTGAATCCAATGAGGACAAGCTGAAGGTGTATGAGGCGGCCAGCCGCGTGCACAGCGGTGATTGGCGCGCCCCCAACAACGAAGGCGTCTGCCTTATGGAAATGGGCAAGCTGAACCAAGCCGCTGACCGCTTCATGGCAGCCGATGAGCGTGGCGACAGCCCCATCATCAACAACAACCTCGGTGCTGTAGCCCGCATGAAGGGCAACCTCTCTGATGCCAAGCGCATGTTTTCTAGCGCTTCCGGCGCAGGGGATGCCTTGAAGTACAACAAAGCCATCTTGGCCATTCAGGAAGGCAACTACAGCCAAGCTGTCTCAAACTTTAGCGGTGAGAATACCGTGAATGCCGCATTGGCCAAGTTGTTGAACGGCGACGCCAACGGCGCCAAGACCATCTTAAACAACTCAGGCGACGAAAGCGCAGTGGCCCACTATGTTTTGGCCATCGCCAATGCCCGCCTCGGCAACAGCGCAGAAGCCAAGCAACACCGCGACATGGCCGTCCAAAAGGACGCCAGCCTTTCAGGAAAAGCGAGCTCCGACTTGGAGTTCCGCGATCTCGACTGAGCGGAAAACACCCCATTCAAAAAAGCCCCGGCCGCACATGCGGACCGGGGCTTTTTCATGGCTCCTCTTTAATTCAAGGCCCCCTAAACGCGGGGCGGCCCCCATGACCTGAACGCCTGCCAACAGACCATGCCGGCGGCCACCGACACATTCAAGCTGTGCTTGACGCCAAACTGAGGGATCTCCAGGACGCCATCCACAGCGGAGAGCACTTCTGGACTGCAACCGCGGACCTCGTTGCCAAGCACGACGGCCCAAAGGCTTTGTGGCGCCGGCGCCCAATCTTCCAAGTTCGTCGCTCCGCTGGCTTGCTCCAAGGCCAAGACCTTGAACCCTTTGGACTGGAGTCCTTTGATGGCTTCTACCGTGTGCTCATGGCCTTCCCAAGCCACATGCTCGGTCGCGCCAAGGGCCGTCTTGAGAATGTCGCGGTGGGGCGGACGCGAGGTGTACCCGCAAAGGTCCAACCCCTCCAACCGAAAAGCATCTGCAGTGCGAAATACAGAACCCACGTTTTGGGCGCTGCGGATCTGGTCCAACACAAAGCGCAACGGCATCTTGTCAGATGCCGCGAAGGCTTCTGCCGACAAGCGCGGCAAATCCGTCATGGCGGTTGCGCGGTGGCCTTCTGCCATCAGTACACCCGAATGTGGTAGGGCAAGCGGGCCTGAACGCGGTCTTGCGCCTTCAGGTTCACAAACGCCTC
>Ga0208971_1000533_pt1 | contig 26876 bp, 19 predicted proteins | sample AOAMet1_18_M0_10_2_FD_188229 | JGI IMG/M metagenome (GOLD analysis project Ga0208971, IMG submission 188229) | Ammonia-oxidizing marine microbial communities from Monterey Bay, California, USA - CAN11_18_M0_10 (SPAdes) | ecosystem: Environmental > Aquatic > Marine > Intertidal zone | place... | reverse complement strand
TTTCAAGCCAGCGCATCTTGGAAACGGGTTTTGCTTTCCAGCATCCCGATCCAGCTTTCTATCCGAACCCCACATCCTCATTCTGAAACCATGCAGCGATTGCCATTTCTACTGGAAAGGAACAATGACCGGTCCATCCAAGGGTGCTGGCATCTGCCGGAAGCCGAATCCAAGGGAACCGTGCTCTTTCTTCACGGCTACAAAGGGTATATGGATTGGGGCGCCTGGCCCTTGGTAGGGGAGACCTTTGCAAAAAAGGGGTGGCGGTTTCTCCGCATCAATTTCACCCACAACGGCACGACACCGTCGCAGCCTTCCACGTTCTCCGACCTGCAAGGATTTGCAGCGAACACCTACTCCCGGGAGCGCGATGAAGCCGCCTGCGTCATTCAAGCCCTGAGAGAAGAAGGAACACAACATGATCCCACCGCTGCCAGCAAGCCCATCGCGGTGATCGGACACAGTCGAGGTGGGGGCATCGCTTGTCTTGCCGCTGCCGATGCTGACACCAAGCTCAAGGCCAAAGGCAAAACAGGGGTGCAAGCCCTGATCACCTGGGCCGCTGTCGCTGATTTCGAATCCCGGTTCCCCAAAGGAGAGGCATTCGAACGTTGGAAAAAGTCTGGAACCCTTGAGGTCATCAACCACAGAACCCGCCAACGCATGTGGCACAATTGGAGCTTCTGGGAAGACTTTAAGGCACAGCAGAACAACCTCGACATTGAACAAGCGGTGCGAAGTTTCCCCGGAAGGTCTTTCATTGCCCACGGCACTTCTGACCAAGCCGTAGACCAAAGCCATGCCGAACGCTTGGCTTCTTTTGCGCAGAACCCCACACTCATGATGGGAGAGGGAATGGGCCACACTTTTGGTGCAAAAGAGCCCTGGACAGAGCCCGTCCTCCCGCAGGCGCTGGAGGCCCTAACGCAAACGACCCTGCGCTTCCTAGAGGAAGGCAGGGCCGTTCAGTAAAAATCAGCTTAGATTCAGCGGCGAACCACCAGCTTGCGCAAGCTTTGACCGTTTTCTGGTCCAAAGAGGTAAACCCCATCTGGAAGGTCTACTTCCACAGCTTTCTGACCAGCTTCAACCGGTAGACGGGACACTTCGCGGCCCATGAGGTCCAAAACCACCAAGTTTTGAGATGCTGTGACACCGCTCAAATTGAGCGTTCCCGAAGTAGGGTTGGGTGAAAATCCGAAGGGGACGATCGCCACATCCTCAACACCGACCAACTCAACATCGCTTTCAGCAAGTGTGAAATTGTCCAAGTAATAGAGACCGATCGTTTCGCTGTCGCCCAGAGCATAAAAGTTGATGCTGCTGAAATTGCCGTCGTATGGGGCTTGAAACAGCTCCTCACCATCCACCCACATTTTGAAGATGCCCTGATCGAGGTCCACCACATAACGGATGTTGAACCACTCGCCGAGCGGAATGTAGGACAACTCAGACATGCCCCAAGGGCCGTCAGCAATAACACTTCCATCGGTGTAGATCAATACATTGCATTGCCAGCTGTTGGTCGTTTCCCCAGCAATATCGGTGCCTTGAACGTTCAGATAAGCTGAGTTCCCTTCGGGAACGTACATGTCCCAATCCAAACTCCAGTTCCCTTCGGTCTTCCCGATGTTCATGATCACATCCATTGGGCCTCCAGCGACTGCAGCCGCTTCAATCTTCAATGATTTCTCACCCTCTGAAGAATAGTCATCGGAAACGGGAGCATCCCACTCACTGCCTGCAGTTCCTCCAGGCCAGGGATCAAAAAGCTCACTTTCGACGCAAATAAAATCACCTGCGGCGAAGGATTCAAAGCCTTCCTCGAACTGAGCGAAGGCTGACGTGGTCGCAAACAAAACGACCGGGAGTACAAGTTTCTTCATGCTTTGTTTTGATTTGCGGAAAATTAGAGGAACTAAGCACAACAACAACATGACAATGAGAGGAGAAGGCAACATTCGAAAGTTGAAGAGCGCATTGACGCCATCAGGAGCGGTCCAATACACTTGGTCCTCCAAAGACATTTTAGCCCCACAGGAGGAATTTCTGGTCAATTCAGCAGTCGGTAAAGACATCCGCATCGAATCCATGGGCAAGATCCATTGCACCGTTTCGGGCAAGCCCATCCGCAAAGCATACGGAGACGGGATGTCTTTTGATGCTTTTCAATCCTCCCCACTGGCTGTTGAGAGCATCATTCGCCCAGAACTCAGCCGAATTCATGAAGGCGTAGCACTCAGAGACGCCGCTTGGGAGGAAGCCCACCACAATCAGCCCCATGTGGTGTACCTCAGTTATACGGGCGGGGTCAAAGTCGGCGTGACGAGAACCACACAGGTTCCCTATCGGTGGATTGACCAAGGTGCTTCTGGAGCTGTCTTGCTGGCAGAAACGCCGTACCGACAATTGGCAGGCCTCATCGAAGTGGCCATGAAAGCCCACTTTGCCGACAAGACCCAATGGAGGGCCATGTTGACCGCTGGCAATCCGGACCCAACATTGGTCCAAGAAGCCCTGCTCTCCGCAAAAGACGAAGCTTTCGAGCAATGTCCACCTGACTTTGAAGCTTTCATGTCAGAAGACGACCAAGTTCATCACATCCAATTCCCCAGTGTCACATTCCCCGAAAAGGTCACATCAGTCAACCTCGACAAAGTCCCCCTCATTGAAGGAACCCTTGAGGCCATCAAGGGACAGTACCTGTTATTGGATGGAGGGCGGGTTTTCAATGTGCGCCGCCATTCGGGATACCGGGTCAGCTGGAACTTCAGTTGATCCTCTATCGCATCAATTCAAACTGGGATCCAAAGGCAACATGGTAGCCCGAGCATGCCCCGGCCCCTTAGAAGCCAGCATCGTGCGCCAAAGCCCTTCCTCTGGCGGGTTAAAAATGGCATCGAGCTTTACCTCCAACGGCGCGTCGTGCACGTACCAACTGTGTTCGCGCATTTCCGCATCCAACTGCCCCGGAGTCCAACCACTGTACCCCACGAAAAACCGGACATCGTGGTCACCATAACGTCCAGTCGCCAATCCCGCCTTGAGTTCATCGAAGTCACCACCCAGCCACAAACCAGGCAAGACGGGCATTCCACCGGACACCACATCACCCATGCGGTGCAAGTAAAACAAGCTGTCATCGTGAACAGGCCCACCCACGGAAACACATTGTTTTAAAGGCCAATGCTCGGCATCCTCCATGACAGCTTTAAGCGGTCTGTCGGTATAGTTATCCAGCACAAAACCCAATGAGCCGTCGCCATCATGGTCACACAAGAACACCACCTTTCTGCCAAACCAAGCGTCTGACATGAAAGGCTCGGACAACAAAAATTGTCCTGTTCTTGGTTTTGCGTCTGCCGGAGGCACGAATTCCATGTTGCAATTTCTCACTTTTGACCTCATGAACCTGTTCCTCGGTCATCCAATTCGTCGGCGTAGAGCCGTGATCTGCGCTCTGGGCATCATTTGCTCACCTTTCTTGGGTCTGCGTGCGCAAGTCCTGCCTGCTTCTGAAACCAACAGCACCCCTACGTGGGAACAGGCAATCTCCGCCTATGCTGCGCTCGCAGCAGCCCACCCAGACCAAGCCGCAATGCGGGAGTTTGGGTCAACCGATGTAGGCAGGCCCTTGCACCTTTTCACCCTCGGTCCCGATACTGCTGCACTGCGCATCTTGATCAACAACGCCATTCATCCCGGCGAACCTTGTGGCGTCAATGCCAGTCTAAAATGGGCAAGAGACTTGCTCTCTGCGCCAGAAAACCTGCCACCAGGGGTTCACATTGGCATTGTTCCGATGTACAACATTGGTGGGGGGCTCCGGCGCAATTGCTGCACCCGTGCCAACCAAAATGGCCCCGAAGAATATGGATTTAGAGGCAATGCCCGCAACCTCGACCTGAACCGAGACTTCATCAAGTGCGACAGCCGGAACGCCCTGTCATTCAACAAGATGTTCTCCCAATTTCTACCAGACGTCTTTGTCGACACACACACTTCCAATGGAGCGGATTACCAGGCAACATTGACCTTGATCGCCACACAACCCGATAAACTGGGGGGGCCGCTGGGCACATGGTTAGAGGAAGCGTTCACCCCCATGCTCTATGCAGGCATGTCGGAAAGGGGAGAGGACATGGTGCCCTACGTCAACAGCGTAAATGCCACACCAGACGGCGGCATTTCAGACTTTTTGGAGACACCTCGGTACTCCACAGGTTACGGTGCCCTGCACCACGCCATAGGATTTACCACGGAGGCCCACATGCTCAAGCCTTTTGCAGATCGCGTAGCGGCCACGCTGATGTTCCTTGAGGTTCTGCTGGAAACCACCTTATCTCAGTCAGAAGCCCTGCGGGAGCGAAAACGCGCCCAACACGAGGCTTTCCTTGCCCTTGACAATGCCCCTGTGGCTTGGGAGTTGGACACCAATGCCGTCGACGTTTTAGAATTCTCGGGATATGAGCCCCGTTATGAGTGGAGCTCAGTGACGCGCGAGCGGCGTTTGAAATATGACCGAAGTGCGCCTTACACCAAGAACATAGACCACCTGCACACATTCAGGCCAAGCAGAACGGCACCAGTGCCCAATGCCTTCATTGTCCCGCAAGCCTGGCGACACGTTATAGAACGCATCGAGGCCAATGCCGTCCGGCATTTTGAAGTGCCGAAAGACACCGTAATGTTGGTCGAAGTCGCGCGCATTGAAGGACACTCAGCGCTAAGAAGGCCCTATGAAGGACACCATTACCGCAAAGTCGAAACAGTGAGCAGGACCCTCGAGCAAGTCCAACTCTTTGCTGGCGATTGGGTGATCCCCGTGGATCAAGCCGCTGCCCGGTACTTGGTAGAGACCCTCTCTCCAGAGGCCGTAGATGCTTTCATGGCCTGGAACTTCTTTGACAGTGCGCTCCAACAAAAGGAATACTTTTCGTCCTATGTATTTGAGGAAACAGCTGAAGCCATGTTAAAATCAAATGCGAGGCTCAAACAAGAGTTTGAATCACTCAGGGACCTAAAGCAGGAGGGAGGCGCCACTTGGAGCGCCCGTGAGCAATTGGATTGGCTGTATAAGAGGTCGGACCACTTCGAACAAACGCCTGCGCGATACCCGGTATTTAGCATCCCAAAAAACCAACCCATTCCATTCTATGAATGACTTGGTTCACCGTGTGATCTCGGGCTACCATGTGGCCGTGAGGCTGCTCCGCCACGAAGTTTTGGATGCCAATCCAACACAATGGCGCTTGGCGGTAGATACCCTAGCCCGGTTGTATTACCCTCCAAAAGACCTTGTCGTTCGGTCGTGGAATTGGCACGGAATGAACACAGAAAGCGTTTCTCGAAAAGGGGGACTCCCCGACGCTCCTCCCATCGTTTGGATCCATGGAGGCGGTTTTGCATTTTGTTCTCCGAGAACCCACCGGGCTGCCGCCGGCACCCTCGCCGCCTTGACCGGCCGTGAGGTTTGGCTTCCCGATTACCCGTTGGCTCCCGAACAACCGTTTCCTGCCGCCCATCGGGCATTGGACCGCATTCCAATCGACGAGCCACTGGACATCGTAGGCGATTCCGCAGGAGGAAACCTCGCCTTGTCTTGGGCACTTCGCCGCCAAAACGGTGACCGTTTGGCACTGCTTTCACCCTGGGTGGACCTGAGGGTAGATGGGGATTCATCGACCATCAACACTGCCGATCACAGCGCCTTTGACCGGGAGGACTTGAGGGAATATGCCAGCCTCTATCTGGGTGGAGAAGCGGCCACCAATCCTGAATGTAGCCCTGTGCTGGCATCCCCAAAAAAATTGGCCACTCTCGGCAAGGTCTACATCGAAAGCGCCGCCAGCGAACTCTTGAACGCAGATGCCAGACTGCTTATATCTAGGCTGTCCGAAGCAGGGGTTTCGCTGACCACACATGAGGAACCCAAAGCCCATCACGGTTGGCAACTCTTGCCAGACCTCTTGCCAGAGGCCAAACAATCCGCAGAAAGACTCAGCAAGTTTCTGACCTGAATTAAACCTGAGTTTCGTGAGGCACCTTTGTTTAACGCCCCACTTCGTCCAGTGCCTCCAACAACTGCGCGAGCGCTAGGTCCAATTCAGACTTGCGTGCGGTGAGGGGAGGTGCAATGCGAAAACCTTCAGGCCGGCTGAGGAACCAAAAGAGGATCAGCCCTCTTTTTCGGGCTGCCCCCACCAAAGCCGCAACCCGATCTGGGCCATCGAGGTCTACACCTATGAAATGTCCTGAGCCGCGCACCTCCACAACAGTTGCATGGGCCTCCAGAGCGGACTTCCACTGGTCACCTTGGGCCCGAACCGCTGCCAAATCAACCGTTTCCAGTTCTTGAAGGAAAGCCGCACAGGCCGCACAGGCCATGGGATGGCCTCCAAAAGTCGTAATGTGACCAAGTTTAGGGTGCTCCCTCAGGGAAGCCATGTGGGCCTTTCCAGAAACAAACGCCCCCATGGGCATGCCTCCGCCCAAAGCCTTGCCCAAAACAAGCACGTCAGGCACAATTCCATGGGCCTCAAAGGCATGACGGTGCCCCGTTCGTCCCAGACCACATTGGATTTCATCCAACACCAACAAGGCGCCGACTTCGTCGCAGCGCTGCCTGAGGGCTTTAAAGTATGCAGAGGGAAGCGCACGGATCCCCGCATCGCCTTGGACCGTCTCAGCAAACACAGCCGCTGTGCGGCAAGTAACGTGCTCCAATGCCTCCATATCGCCAAAAGGCAGATGCTCCACTTGGGGCATCAGCGGCAAAAATGCATTGCGGCGGTGGGAGGGTGTCGACAAACTCAATGCCCCGGTTGTACCCCCATGGTAACCTCCTGTTAAACCAAAAATCTGCTGGCGTCCAGTGGCGCGGCGCACCAATTTCATCGCGCCTTCAATGGCCTCAGTTCCGCTGTTGACGAAGTACACCGAATCCAAGCCGTAAGGGCGCAAAGGCCCGAGCAAGGCCTGGGCCGCGCGGTCTTGCGGCTCTTGGGCATACTCGCCGTAGACCATGACATGAAGGTGCTTGTCGATTTGATCGTGCAAGGCTTGTGCAATGCGGGGGTTCCCGTGTCCCAACGCACTCACACCAATGCCGCTGACCAAGTCAAACAAACGCTCACCGCGGTCTGTTTCCAACCAACAACCATCCGCCTTGACAATGCGCTCGCCCAGCGGGTGGGGGGTCGTCATGGCAAGTCCCCTCGCCTCAAAATCGGCCTCTTTGTTCATCATTTCAGTGGCACAATCTCAAACCCGAATTCATCGGCAAACACCCAAGTGGGATTGAAACGGCCCAAATGCCATTCAGGAATCACAGCACCATTGAATTGGTTGAGTTCCATTTGCACGAACCTCGCTGCCTGATCCCCTTCAAATTCAATCCGCTGGGTGAGGGGCGTGTAATCCTCGGGATCTAGGGCTGGCTCAGCGGATCCAAATGACGAGAAGTTCACCCCGTCTAAGGACGTTCTACAGGTCACCCTCTCCGGAGCCCAAATCCATGACTTCACATCTTGCAAAACACCAACGCTGAGCGATTTAACCTGATATACTTGACCCAAATCCACAGTGACAAAAGCATCTTTTCCATAATACCCTTGCCAGTCTCCTGTCCTGAAGTCTTCGCCCTCTCCACGGATGCCATCGATCAATGCCCGGTCTCCACCGGCGGCATACTGATTGGCATAAGGTTCTCGAATTTCGATGCTGAAATCGGGGTTGACCCTCGCAATTCTAGAGGAGACCACAGCACTGCGCGCGTCATGGTCCTCGGCAAAGAGCTGCACCACCTGCGTACCGCTCACCGTGACGGGCCCCTCGGCAGGCGCGAAGCCCGACCTGTTGGCTCCTACAACACGTGCACCGGGCGTATCCTCTACAACCCTCACCCACACTTGGGCATCGCGGTCAATCGTGCCAACGGGAACGGCAAGGCTATCGCCGGAATAACTTCTTGGCGCATCAATGAAAGGCGCCGCTACGAATGCTGCATCTCCCAATTTCCAATCTTCAACTGGCCAAGATTCGACGGGCTTGCCCCATCCATCTGGGCCAACAGGTTCTCCGCGAAGTTCAAACCGCCATTGTCCTCCCGCCATCAGCTCTTCGTGGTTCACCCAAGAACGGTTCACAGGCACCCCATCAATGGTCAACCCATGCACATAGACGTCCTCAGGAGAGGAACGGTCCACATTGACCTCGAGGATGTTCCCATTGGGCAACGTCCACTTGAAAGCACCGTAACGCGGCGTGCCAATGACATATCGATCAGAACCCGGGGTGACGGGGTAGAGCCCCAGTGCACTCCAAACAAACCAACTGCTCATCTGACCGCAATCCTCGTTGCCACTTAATCCGTCGGGTTCTGCCGTGTACAAGGCATCACAAATGCTGTCCACCAAGACTTGGGTGCGCTCAGGGTAACCCGCAAATGCCGGCAAGTAAGCCATGTGATGAGAGGGCTCGTTGCCGTGTGCGTACTGACCAATCAAACCCGTGATGTCGCTTTGGTGGCGGCCCGACAAACGGCTAGGGCCATTGAACATGCTGTCCAGCATTTGGGCGTAGCCTTCTGGACCACCCAACAACGCCATGTGGCCCGAAATGTCATGCGGCACAAAGAAGTTGTATTGCCAGCCGTTGGCTTCAGTGTACTCAAAGGTCACTTCAGTAGGATCAAATGCCTCCCGCCACGCTGCACCATACCTCGGCTGTAAAAATTGGTTGCTCGGATTGTAAAGGTTGCGCCAACCCTGGGCCCTTCGACCAAAACGCTCTGCAATGTCCATCCGGCCCATGTCCTCGGCCATCTTAGAGATACAGGCATCGTCAAAAGCATACTCCAGGGTTTTGGACACGCTCTCGCTTTCCTTTTCCAGGGGGAGATATCCCAAGCTGTCCCACACCGGCTTGGACAAATCATCTGAAGTGGCCACTGCCACCATCGCCTCCAAAGCCGCATCGGCATCAAACCCACGGAGCCCCTTGGCCCATGCATCTGCGATGACGGGAACAGCATGATAACCGATCATGCATCCCGTGTAATTGGAGGCCAACTCCCACATGGGCAGTTTTCCTCCTTCATTGTGCATGCCAATAAAATTCTGGACAAAGACTTCGGTGCGGTCCGGCTCGAGCACATTGAGGAGGGGGTGGGTGGCCCTAAATGTGTCCCACAAGGAGAACACAGTGTAACGTGGTGCCTCCTTTGGCGCTGTGTGCACCTGCAAATCCGTTCCCCGGTATCGGCCGTCAACGTCAGTAGCCAGGTTGGGCACTGTCAAGCTGTGGTACAGGGCCGTGTAAAAAACCGTGCGCTCATCAGGGTCTTCTTCTGATATGTCAATGCGGGCAAGGGCTGCATTCCAGCGCTCCTCGGCGGCCTTCTGTGCGGCATCAAAACCACCTGCTTCAGGTGCTTCAGCATTCAAATTCTGCACTGCACCGTTGATGTCTACAAAGCTCAATGACACGCGCGCCTCAACTGACCTTACATTCTTGAAGGCCAATGAAAATATAGGCACGAAGCTCAACTCTTGCTCCAACACTCCATCCACCTCGGTGGTCTCCAGTTCAGCCATCTGATCCAACCACTCAAATGGCCGGTTGAAACGCATCGCGAAATACACATGCTGCTCCTCCGCCCAATTGTCCGAAACGCGCTGACCTACCAGTGTTGAATCGTCCAGAGGATACATCCCATAATTGATCAATTCATCCCTGTGGGCCAGGTCCACAATCAACTGCAGGGTATCCCTTTTTTCCAAAGTCCATCGGTGATGCCCTACGCGGTCCGAGGCCGTCAACTCAACACTGACCTTGCTTCGGTCCAAGTCGCAACGGTAGTATCCCGCATGCGCCGCCTGACTGTCTTGCACAAAACGGTCCCTGTAGCGCTCGTTCCAAACCCTTCCTGTGTCCATCTGACCAACCGTAGGCATGAGCAGAATGTCTCCGTAATCGCTCACCCCAGTGCCCTGCAAGTGAGTGTGGCTGAAACCATACACCACATCATCGGTAATGTGGAACCCCCCGCATCCATCCCATCCATCAAGCCGCGTATCCGGACTGACCTGCACCATTCCGAATGGCACTGTGGCTCCAGGATAAGTGTGACCATGGCCACCGGTCCCTATGAACGGGTCGACCTCATGGGAAAGCGGCGTGGTCACATTGCGGCAGCCAACTGCAGCGAAGACCAACAGCACCCCACACAAAAGGTCGGTGCGTATGACAGAGAAAAACGAAGTCATTGCTTGGGAATCATCAATTGATCCGGGCTTTTCACACCCGAGGGAAACACCGCACCCTCATTGGGTTTCTTGCACACCAGACACATGAGTCTGTCGTGAAAACCAAAATGCTGGATTGAAGGGGCAGGGGGATTGAGAATGCTATCCAGCGCAAGCTGTTGCAAAGGGGTCAGGAAACCAGCAACGAAAGCATTCCGGTCGCTCTTGATCACCCGCATCTCTTGGCCGAGGGCACCAACCCGCACCAAAACATCGGCTTCGGGAATGCCTGAACGTTGGACCGAATCTATGCTGGCCTTGACTGCCTTGGTCTTACGAGAAGCAGCCAAAAAAGCTCCAGTCCAAATGCGGTCAACCGAAGGCAAAGGCTCAAACCTGTCCTTCAATGCCGACAGCATCCTGGCCTCACCTGCCGTAAAAACAGAGTCCTGCTGGCCCCAAATAGGCGTCACACAGAGCGTCAGCGCCGCAAAAGACATTGCTTTCACCACAAAAGTCAGACGGTATGGAGCCCGAGCCAGCATGCCGCAAATTACCGCGGAGTTTCGAGGTCAGCAGAAAGCAGCCAAAGCACTGCATTCTTCCAAGCCTGTTGACCCGCCTCTGGCGAAGCATCATCGGGCAACCCATAATCGGCCAAAGGTCCTGAACCTATGGTTGTTCTCAATGTCGGGCAGGTCACCACAAGGCCAGACCCCGTCAACATGTGATCTGCCGGCGAACCTGAACAGCCGCCGGACTGGCCCAGTGGTTGAACCCCGAACACGCCTGCACGATCCGACATCAGCAAGGCGTCCAACAGCAACAAAGACGCACTAAAACTCAAACCGTCCACAAGCACTGCAAGGGAAGCAGCATGAACCTTGGGCACGCGCACAGCGGGCATGGGCGAAACGCATCGGCTTGAATCCAAACCACCCGAATTGTACTCGGCTTCCCGCTCTTCCGGCCAATCTGATTGGGGCAAAAAGAAGCCAAGCACCGCGTGACGCCGGGTTCGAAACCCACCCAAATTGCCCCTCAAGTCCAACAACACGGGAGTACCTGCTTTTCGCAATTCCCTTGTGCATCTGCGATATGACCTTCTAAACTCTGAGGGCTTTCCCGACGAAAAGTCCCGGATCACCCAACGGACAAAAGCGCCATGATCCACAACAGACATGCCAGCCCTTAACGAAAGGCCATCGTCCAAGGCCTCCTTTTCAGAACGCGCCTGCACTGCGCCATTGGGCACAAGGGCTCCCAACCACGGCCAGGTTTTTTTTTGCCAAGCCAAACGGGCGCACTGGGGTGTTCCCCGACCAGGGGCAAACGCCTCCCAAGGGCCATTTTCCATCAACAGCTCATCTGAAGAAGGAGGGAGGGCCTTCGACAAACTGTCTGCCATTCTTTCAAAACGAACCCGCATGTGGGCATCATCTGCACTGCGCAACCACTGGTGCACCATCACCCCCCAAGAAAGCTGATTTTGAGCTGAATCAACCTGTGACAACCTGATTAAATCATCTCTAGAACTTAAAGAAGACAAACTACTGGCTGACAATATTTCATGGCCATAAAATATGGAGTCCAAGCAATGGATGTCAGCCTCCATCTGAACCCTGCTCAAAGGATCTTGAGCTTGGGCTCTATTGAAGCCCGCAGCCCCCCAAAGCAACGCCAAAATGACGCCAACCAACCGGTACATCAACCCGCCTTGGATTCGGCATTCACAGCCGGCTGTAGCCGGTTGGCCACCATGGTCAAAATGGTCGCAATCGCCACAGTCTCGCCTGTCTCATCGGTCACGTCCACCTTGAATTTGACAATGCCTTTCAATACATCGTCCTCGCCCCGAAGTTCTTGCTGGACCTTTTCTTCCACAGTCAACTGGACGCCAATGGTCATGCCCGGATAAACCGGCTTGGTGAAACGACAATTCTCCAAACCGTAATTCAAAAGCACCGGCCCTTTGTGCGGCTCCACAAACATCCCTGCGGCCTTTGACAATACCCAATACCCGTGGGCGACGCGACCCTCGAAAATCGTACCATCTAACGCGGTTTCATCCACGTGTGCATAGAAGTGATCACCGGAGACGTTGGCAAAATTGACAATGTCCGCCTCGGTTACTGTGTGCCGGTGGGTTGTAAACGTCATTCCCACCTCTTGGTCTTCAAAGTGAAGCCGGAAAGGGTGGATCACAGATTCAGGACGGGAGGCCCCGGGCTGATGGCGCTGCGTGATTGCTGTGATCATATCAGGATGACCCTGTATAGCGGTGCGCTGCAAATAGTGCCCCAATCCCCGCAATCCACCCATCTCTTCGCCGCCACCTGCGCGTCCAGGACCACCGTGCACCAATTGCGGCATAGGACTGCCGTGACCTGTGCTTTCTTTGGCGCAGTCGGCATTGAGCACCAGCACCCTGCCATGGTGGGTCGCCGCTTCCACCACAAACTTCTTGGCCACGTCTGCATTGGCTGTAACTATACTACAACATAGAGACCCTTTTCCTTTGTGAGTTAGCGATATAGCGTCGTCAATATCTCCATATGGAAGGAGACAAGCGACAGGGCCAAATGGCTCGACTTCATGAATCAATTCTGCACCCAATGGCGCCCTGTGCGTCAACAACCTTGGCGCATAAAAAGCACCTGTGTCCCAGTCGGCGCCCATCAACTCAGGAGCATCAAAAGACAACAACGTTTCAGCTTCCTGCTCCAATCGAGACACAGCTTGCATGACTTCCTGGCGCTGCTCCAATCCAGCGAGCGCACCCATGCGCACACCTTCTAATGCGGGGTCGCCCATGGGAACGCGGTCCAATTGAGCCTTGAGCGCATCGCGAACGGCCTCGACACGGCCTTCTGGCACCATGGCACGTCGCACTGCAGTGCAACGCTGACCGCACTTGATCGTCATCTCCCGGCGGAGTTCCTTCACGAAAAGGTCAAACTCAGGTGTACCTGGCTCAGCATCAGGACCAAGGACCAAACTGTTCAAAGAGTCCGCCTCCAAATTGAAGGGCACATTTTCCGACAAAATGCGCGGGTTTGATTTCAGCTTCAGGCCTGTTTCTGCAGAACCCGTGAAAGTCACGACGTCCTCAAAGCCCACGTGGTCCAAAATATCGCGGGCTCCTCCACACACGATTTGAAGAGCGCCTTCTGGCAAAATGCCCGACGCCACAATCTCCTTGACCATGGCGTGTGCTACATACGATGTCAGTGTTGCAGGTTTGACCAAAGCCGGAACCCCGGCGAGTAAATTCACACTGACCTTCTCCAGCATCCCCCAAATGGGAAAGTTGTAGGCATTGATGTGGACAGCCACACCACGCTTGGGCACACCGATGTGATGCCCTATGAAGGTGCCGCCCTTGGAAAGCAGAGCCGGATCACCATCGACGAGGTAGGGGAGGTCCGGCAGTTGTTTGCGCAAACTGGCATAAGCAAACAGTGTTCCGATGCCCCCTTCAACATCCACCCAAGCGTCTGCCCGCGTTGCACCTGTGTGCGCACTCCACTTATAGAACGTTTCCTTACGCTCCATTAAATAGAGCGCGAGCGCCTTGAGCATCAGCCCTCGCTGTTGAAAGGTCATCTTGCGCAAATTCCGGGAACCTACCGTTCTGCCGTAGTCGAATGCAGATGCCATATCTACGTTCGAAGCATCTGCACCAGCAACCTCATGGCCATGCACTGCGTCCAGTAAAACCTTGGGGTTGGAGCCTGCTGGAACCCATTGACCAGCGATGTAATTGTCGAGTAACCTCATATCAACCGCAAAGAAACAACGAGCGGAGATGATGAAATCATGAATTCGTCGACAGAATTCTTTCGTAGACCCGGAAAAACCTTTATCTTGGTGAGGATTTGTTTCGCCTCTCTAGTCTTTGAACCTCTAATCATCTGAACATGAAGAATTTGTTCGCACTCACCGCCGCTGTCTTGTTCGGCTTTTCTGCCGCAGCCAGTAACGTCCAGCTTGTAGTACAAGCCGTTGACAATGGTGGAGCCGTTAATGGCAACACCTACCGTATTTATGCTGAACTCCCATCGAGCCAGCACAGCCTGCACGCCATCTTCGCTGATGGAGAGCACATGCTGAACATCACCTCAACAGGTTCGATCTACCAGAACCAATTGGGAGGTGCTTCTACCATCGACATCAACGAGGCTGTCCTCGGAATCGATGAGACACTCGCTTTTGACAGCTGGGTTACTGTTGGTGCTGAAAACAGCAGCAACAACAACCTCTGGAACATCGGCATTGATTTCGCAGCCTTCAACGAAGGTGGCGCACTCGAAGTCGTTGATGGTGCTTGGTTTGTTGTCCCTACTGACGTGCGCGCCGTGGCTGATGCCCGCAACCTCGTCCTTTTGATGCAAATCACCACCGACGGAACTGCCACCGGAACTTTGAACATGCAAGGTTGGACCCCAGAAGGGGAGACCTGGCGCGACTACGATGTCACGTTCAACACGACCGACGCAGAAGTATTCGGTTGCACAAATCCTGATGCAAGCAACTACGCCAATGTCGCTACTTACGACAACGGTACTTGTGAGTTTGCTACGGACAACGGCCCAATGGCTGACTTGTTCAGCTTGGAGGACAGCAACTGGAACGTATTCCCGAATCCAGTCTTTGAAGGACACTTCAGCATTCAATTCAACCAAGAGGTTAACCTCGGCGCTGAAAACATCATTGTTGAAGTCCTTGACATGTCTGGTAAGACTGCACTGTCACAAGAAGTCAATAGCGGAAGCATCATCGGAGGCAACCGCATCATGGTCAAGCATGACCTTGCTGCTGGAGCCTACACGTTGAGCGTGACCCACAAAGATTTCTCTGCCGCTCAGAATCTGATCGTCAAGAAGTAATTCTTTCGAAACTTCAGAAAAGCCGGTCCAAGTGGACCGGCTTTTTTATTGCCCCAACTTTTACATTATGTAAAATAGAGAAGGGCCACACACAGATCTTTAGGGAGTAGGTGTCTGACAAACCTTCCAGAATAAGGCAGCTTTCAGCCCATTTCGCGATTGAACACACAAGGCTTCACTTCGAGTAAGAAGGCCCATTGCAGCGCGCAGTCAGTAAACCGCTGCAGCGCCCGGCTTTATGCCATTCACGCGTTCTTCTTGATTGAATAAAAGCCCGTCAGCTGTGGCGCAATAAAAACTCCATGAAATACGACGTTGAATAAACGATCACCACCATACCGGCGTCTGTTCAATACCGTCAGCAATACCATGAGTTCTGAGACACATAAGTACAACTGCCACATGACCATCAATAACCCGCGCTAATCCATCCAAAGCTGCCAACGCTTTAAAGCGCTCATCCAACGGCACTAGGCCAGATCCTCCAGACGACCGGAACACCCCAGGTACAATCTGCAAGGCCCACAGAAACCGGCATAAAGACCGCTCGGACGGCGCCCTTGGCCTTAAAAACTGAAAAGCCCCCTATTGAATGATAATTTACATTATGTAAAATAGGGTGGCAAAGTTAAAGGGACCGAAGCCCCTCTAACATCCCTAGATATTCCGAGGGTTATTCCATGGACTTGAGTTTCGCTGAAACCTCAAGCATTTTGTCATCCAATCCAACGCGCGCATAGATATCGCGCAGCGAACGCAGTGTCTCCCGATCTTCTGGATCGACCTCAAGGGCCTTTTCCAAGTATGGCAGCGCTGTTGAAAACATCGCTTTGCCACCTTTTTCCATTTCAGTTTGCTTGGCAGACTCATCCTTGCTCATGCGGGGCTTCCACATATCATTGGCATCGTTCACCATCTGGACAGCCTTGTTGAAATAGAGCGCTCCCAAGTTGTAGTTGGCATCGAAGTAGTCTGGCTTGATCTCCAAGCTCTTCCCATAGGCCTCCACAGCCTCATCCTGCATGTTCAGGTTGTCATAGACACTGCCCAAGCTGAACCAGAGGATCTCATTGGTAGGATCCTGTTCTGCAGCCAGCATCAAGTTCTCCTTGGCACGCTCAAATTCACCAGCGATGAGGTAAATGTTCAATTCCTCAATAATCAGTGCTTGCTCCCGTGGAAAGTCTCCCCGCGCATTTTGCAGCGTGGTCAACGCCTTTGCCGTATCCCCTTCCATCTTGTGGATGTTGGCGACAAAGAGAAACACTTCAGGAACCTGATAACCATAAGCACCACACATCATGTACTGCTCTACAGCCCGGTCATTGAGGTTGGCCTTTTCAAAACAAAGCGCACTGTTGAAGATCGCCATGGTGTCCACTGCTCCCAACATCTGGGTCATTTCAGCAGCCGTCACAAACAACTCTCCTGCCCTGCCGAAAACGCCAGAGTTGAAATAACTGATGCCCGCATTTCCAGCAATGGAAGCGCCGCGCGCCACATCAGCTTGTCTCTCCGACTCGTAGCGGTTCTTTGCATCGAGCTCTTCAGCCTTCATCAAACTCATGGCCGCCTTTTCGAGGGCATCCGGAACTTGGGTATACAAAGCACTGTCTGCAGCCAAATTGGTGTAGATGTTGCCCCTGTACCGCCAGGTCTTCTCTTTGATGTTGGCTTTGGGATCATCAATCGCCTTGTCGATGTACTCGGCGGCTTTGAGGTAATCCCCGTCCTGGTTGGCATTGTACGCACTCACCACATCTTTCTGGGCGAGCAACGCAAAAGGTGTAAAGGCCAAAATGGCCAAGGTTTGCTTGGTATACAGCATAAAATCAGCTTGAATCGTCGACAAAACTAGCACATCCCGTGCCAGACTTTCATGCCGCCGTATGAATCGGTTTTATTCTTCCGGTGCAGTCTCGTTTGAAGCGGCCTCGCCGCCCTCTGGAGCGCCTTCTTCACCTTCAATTCCATCCACTCCTTCCTCATCGGACTTTGGAGTGCGACAAACAGCAGCGATGGAGTCGTTCTTTCGCAGATTGATCAAGCGCACACCTTGTGTGGCCCTTCCCATGGTGCGAAGCTCGTCGGCTCCCGTTCGAATCGTGATGCCGCTCTTGTTGATGACCATGAGGTCATCTTCATCGGTCACGCCCAAAATGGCCACCAATTCGCCCGTTTTTTCGGTAATGCTCAGCGTCTTGACTCCTTTTCCTCCGCGGTTCGTGATGCGGTAATCCTCTACAGCCGAGCGTTTTCCATATCCGTTTTGACTGACAACCAGCACGTCCTTGGAACCATCGACGATGACCACCATCCCGACAACCTCGTCCTGTGGCCCGGCCAAGGTCACGCCTTTCACACCTTGTGCCGTGCGGCCCACAGCCCTCACCTTTTCTTCGGGGAAGCGAATGGCCTTTCCGGAGCGCAATCCCATGAGGATTTCATTGCTGCCGTCGGTCAACTTAGCCTGCAGCAACTCGTCGTCCTCGCGAATGGTGATCGCATTGATTCCATTGGTCCTTGGACGTGAGTAGGCCTCCAACGAAGTCTTCTTGATGACCCCTTTCTTGGTACACATCACCACGTTGTGGGCATTCACATACTCGGGATCTTTGATGTCCAGCACCGGGATATAGGCCATGACCTTATCGTCGGATTCGATGTTCATCAAATTTTGAATGGCCCTGCCCTTTGAGGTCCTCGAACCTTCTGGCACTTCGAAAATCCGCATCCAGAAACAACGTCCCTTTTGCGTAAAGATGAGCAGCCAGTTGTGGTTGGTTGCAGAGAATATCTCTTCGATGAAGTCTGCATCGCGGGTAACGGCCCCTTTGGAACCGACCCCTCCGCGGGATTGCTCTTTGTATTCTGCGAGCCTGGTTCGTTTGATGTAACCCGCATGGCTGATGGTAATCACCACCTGCTCATCTGGGATCATGTCTTCAATGCTCAACTCAGCACTGCTAAGTTCAATGCGGGACCTGCGCTCGTCTCCGAAGCGCTCCTTCATCTCCTCCAGTTCGCCCTTGATGATGTCCATCCGGAGCGCCTTATCGGCAAGAATCGCCTGCAAGCGGCCGATCACCTCCATCAACTCATCGTACTCTGCGCGCAGCTTGCCACGCTCCAAACCTGTCAATTTCTGCAGGCGCATGTCCAGAATAGCGCGGGCCTGAATCTCGCTCAATTCGAACTTTTCCATGAGACCCGAACGGGCCTCCTCTGGCGTTTGGCTCGCGCGGATCAAGGCAATCACTTCGTCGAGGTTGTCAATCGCTATGATCAACCCTTGAAGGATGTGCGCCCGCTCTTCAGCCTTCCTCAATTCAAACTGCGTCCTACGCACGATGATCTCGTGGCGGTGCTCGATATAGTACACGAGCATTTCCCGCAGATTCAGCAGCTGCGGCCGTCCCTTTACAAGGGCAATGTTGTTGACCGAGAAACTCGTTTGAAGCTGGGTGTACTTGTACAGCTTGTTCAGCACGACATTGGGAATCGCGTCGCGCTTGAGTTCAAATACCACGCGCAGGCCGTTTCTATCCGACTCATCTCGGATTTCTGAAATGCCCTCGATCCTTTTCTCGTTCACAAGATCAGCCGCTTTCCGCACCATATCGGCCTTGTTGACCTGGTATGGAATTTCCTCGACGATGATCACCTCCTTGCCCGTTCGGGTCTCCTCAAAACGGGCCTTTCCGCGCATCACAACGCGCCCCTTGCCAGTTTCGTAAGCGTCTCGAACGCCCTCCACACCATAAATCACACCTCCGGTGGGGAAGTCTGGGGCTTGGATGTAAGTCATCAACTCAGGAATGCCAATCTCAGGATTCTCAATCATGGCAATGCAGCCATTGATCACCTCCGTGAGGTTATGGGGCGGCATGTTGGTCGCCATACCCACCGCGATTCCAGATGCTCCATTTACAAGGAGGTTCGGAATCTTCGCCGGCAAAACCGTCGGCTCCTTCAGGCTGTCGTCAAAGTTGAGGGACAGGTCTACTGTCTCCTTGTCCAAGTCGGCGAGCATCTCCTCTGCGATCTTTCGAAGGCGGGCCTCCGTGTAACGCATGGCCGCAGGGTTGTCTCCATCAATAGAGCCGAAGTTTCCCTGACCGTCCACCATGGGATAGCGCATGGACCAATCCTGGGCCAAGCGCACCATGGTGTCATACACCGAGCTGTCTCCGTGAGGGTGGTACTTACCCAACACCTCTCCAACGATTCTCGCGGACTTTTTGTGCGCCCGGTTGGACATCACGCCCAACTCCAACATTCCAAATAGAACGCGGCGGTGAACCGGCTTCAAACCGTCGCGAACATCCGGCAATGCCCGCGAAACAATGACCGACATCGAATAATCGATGTAAGCCGACTTCATCTCGTCCTCGATCGAAATCGGGATGATCTTCTCTCCTTCTGCCATGTTGTCAGTGCTTCGGCCCCACTTGAGGCCCTAATTAAGCGTTACGCGAAAATACCGGATGCAAACCCGCTGCCATGTTGACTTTGGCCCGTATTTTGAACAAGGCTCACGAGCATTTGTGGAAAATCCAACGCTCACGAAAAATTGAGCCCGTTTTGGGACAATAGATTTGATGGTTCGGGGTCTTCCCCCCTTTTCTAAATAAACATGGACGCTAAATTCTCACCCCGCGTGAAGGACGTCATCACTTACAGCCGAGAAGAAGCCCTGCGGCTGGGGCACAACTACATTGGCGTGGAGCACTTGCTGCTCGGCATCATCCGTGAGGGTGAAGGCACCGCCATTCGCATCCTCGAGGGCCTCAACGTCGACCTCCCCCGATTGAGGAAGATGGTAGAGGGCAGCATTTCCCCGAATACCGCGCAAACTGGCAACCCTGGCAACATACCGTTGGTCAAGCAAGCCGAAAAAATCTTGAAGATCACTTATTTGGAGGCCAAGACCTTCAAAAGCCCTGTGATCGGTACTGAACATCTCTTGCTCTCAATTTTGAAAGACGAAAACAACGTGGCCACAAAAGCCTTGCTCGCCCTCAACGTCGACTACGACGAAGCAAAACAAGAATTTGAAAGCATTCTTTCAGACGGAGGGACCACGGAATCGCCACGCTCGGAATTCCCTGGGATGGCCGACGATGAAGACGAGCCTCGCGGAGGAAATGCAGGCAGAGGCGGCGCAGCTTCCAAAACCGACAGCAAAAGCAAAACACCCGTACTCGACAACTTTGGCCGCGACCTCACCACCATGGCTGAAGAGGGCAAACTCGACGCCATTGTAGGCCGTGAAAAGGAAATTGAGCGGGTTAGCCAAGTTCTGGCGCGTCGAAAGAAGAACAACCCCATTCTCATTGGAGAACCCGGCGTTGGAAAAAGTGCCATCGCAGAAGGCCTTGCCATTCGCATCGTAGAAAAGAAAGTCTCCCGCGTGCTCTTCGGCAAGCGCATTGTCACACTCGATGTGGCGTCACTCGTGGCTGGCACCAAATACCGCGGACAATTCGAAGAACGCATGAAAGCGGTGATGAACGAGCTCGAAAAGAGCCTTGACGTCATCCTTTTCATCGATGAAATCCACACCATTGTGGGAGCAGGAGGAGCCAGTGGCTCATTGGACGCATCCAACATGTTCAAGCCCGCTTTGGCCAGGGGTGAGATTCAATGCATTGGCGCAACCACCCTGGACGAATACCGCCAGCACATCGAAAAAGACGGCGCCCTTGAACGCCGTTTCCAGAAGGTCCTCGTCGAGCCCACAAGCGCAGACGAAACCATTCAGATTCTGAACAACATTAAGGACAAGTACGAGGAGCATCACTCTGTAACATACACAGACGCAGCACTCAAGAGCTGTGTCTCTCTGACCTCTAGGTACATCACCGACCGCCACTTGCCTGACAAGGCGATTGACGCCCTCGACGAAGTGGGCAGCCGTGTCCACCTGAACAACATCAATGTGCCGCAAGAAATCATTGAGATCGAGCAGGAAATTGAGCAGGTCAAAGAAGAGAAAAACCGCGTTGTCCGCAGTCAGAAATACGAGGAAGCCGCCCGATTGCGGGATTCTGAACGTCAACTCTCAGAGAAATTGACTGCTGCAAAGCAGAAATGGGAAGAGGACACCAAGACCCACAGGGTAACCGTCACCGAGGACCATGTAGAAGAAGTGGTCGCCATGATGACCGGAATTCCAGTCCAGCGCATTGCCGAAAAAGAAAGCGGCAAGCTGACCCGGATGGAAGATGACATGGGCGACAGGGTCATCGGTCAACCTGCTGCTGTCCGCCAAGTCGTGCGGGCCATCAAGCGGAACCGCGCTGGCCTGAAAGATCCCAGCAAACCAGTGGGTTCCTTCATCTTCTTGGGGCCAACAGGTGTGGGTAAGACCCAATTGGCGAAGGAATTGGCCAAGAACCTGTTTGACTCCGAAGAGGCCTTGATTCGCATTGACATGAGCGAATACATGGAGAAGTTTGCAGTTAGCCGTTTGGTTGGTGCACCTCCGGGATATGTCGGTTACGAAGAAGGCGGACAGCTCACCGAAAAGGTGCGCCGCAAGCCCTACTCCATCGTATTGCTCGACGAGATTGAAAAGGCGCACCCCGACGTATTCAACCTCCTTCTGCAGGCCTTGGACGACGGACAGCTCACAGACAGCTTGGGACGCCGGGTTGATTTCAGAAACACCATCATCATCATGACCTCCAACATTGGAGCACGTCAGCTGCAAGATTTTGGTACTGGGGTTGGATTCTCAACAGACGCCAAGAAAACCAAGGAGAGCGATGACCGCCGCGGTGTGATTCAAAACGCACTGAAACGGGCCTTTGCCCCTGAGTTCTTGAATCGAATTGACGACGTCATCGTATTCAACAGCTTGAAGCGGGATGACATTCACCGCATCATCGATCTGGAATTGAGCAAGTTGTTTAACCGGATTGAAAACCTCGGTTACAGCATTACCCTCACAGATGCTGCCAAGGACTTCTTGGTTGACAAGGGTTACGACGAACAATTCGGTGCCCGTCCACTGCGCAGAGCATTGCAGAAGTATTTGGAGGATCCCCTGGCCGAAGAGATCATCAGTGCACAGCTCCAGGAAGGCGACAAAATTGAAGGCGATGCCATGGAAGGCCAGGAAGACTTGGCCATCCGCATCATCAAAGCCGAAGCACCCAAGAAGAAGCAGCGCAAGAAAGCAGAGAAATCTGCTGACAATGATGCCTCTTCTGATGCTCCATCCGACGAAGCAGCGCAAGAGACTGCCGAAGACAGCGAGGACAATACTTGATGAGAGACCGACTTTGGGAGCTTTGGGACAGAATCCGGTACAGCAACCGCTATGGACTGGCCTTTGGGTTATTTCTGCTTTGGATGAGCACCATGGCTGAAGTGGATGTTTTCCGAATGGTCAATACCCGGTTGGAACGCAACCACATCCAAGCCCGCATCACAGAGACTGAGGGTCTGATTGACAACTTGGACCTACAACTCGAGGAAATCAGGACGGACCCCTCTGCCAAAGAGCGCTACGCCAGAGAGTCCTACTACATGCACAAGCCCCAAGAGGATGTGTACGTGTTTGTAGAACCGTAACTGCCGAAACGGAACTCAACTGCTGTGGTCACGGATGATGACCCAATCGCCGTTGCGCTTCTGCCATACCAGGCTGAACCAACCGGAAAGGGTGTCCAAACCTCCGGCACGGTCTAACTGCCAGGACCCCAGCATCAAAGCGTGGTCTGGCCCTGCAGGCTCTAGGTTTTGTACCCCAAAGGTCAACTGCCCCATTTCATCGGGGGTGGCATACCCTTTGCGGTAATTGTCCAAGGTGGTTTGCCATCCCTTCGAAGGTCCCCGACTGCCCACAAATAGCAAGCTGTCGGACTTCCAATAAGCATCCATAAAACCCTCGAGATCAGCGGTATTCCAAGCAGCTTCTTGGCTTGCCATACGCTCTAATATGCGTGCGCGGTCAGTTTCAAAGTCAGCGGTCGCAGGACTGGACTCAGGTGAAGCACACCCCACCAAACCCATGAAAACCAAACAGAAGGCCCCTGCAGACAACAAGGGCTGAGCAACACGGGAAAAGGACACGGATTTCATGGCCTCAAGTTGAACCCCAAAGCCCACACCTCAAAGCGGCGCCACATTCAGGGTGGAAAACCAGCGCACCAGGCGCAGAAACGTCTTCAGACGTTGAATCGGAAGTGCATGATGTCACCGTCCTGCACGATGTACTCCTTGCCCTCCACGTTCAATTTTCCGGCCTCCTTGACCGCTTGCTCGCTCCCAAGGCCGACGAAGTCAGCGTATTTCATCACCTCCGCACGAATGAATCCCTTCTCAAAGTCGGTGTGAATAACACCCGCAGCCTGTGGTGCAGTGCTGCCTTCCTTTACCGTCCAGGCGCGCACTTCCTTTTCTCCAGCCGTGAAATAGGTCTGGAGCCTGAGCAAGGAATACGCTGAACGGATGAGCTTGGCCACACCAGGCTCTTCCAAACCGATGTCTGAGAGGAACATGGCCCGTTCATCTGCATCCTCCAATTCAGCGATGTCGGCCTCAATGGCAGCCCCAATGATGAGGGTGCTCGCTCCTTCTGAAGCCGCCATGGACTTCACCTTCTCCACATGAGCGTTGCCTTCGACAACGGCGCCCTCCTCAACATTGCACACATACATGACCGGCTTGCCGGTCAACAACTGCATCTCCTGAAAAAGGGGCTCTTCGGCATCATCGCGTTCAACAGCACGCGCACTCAGGCCCTGTTCCAATCCCAACTTCACCCGCTCCAACAAATCGAGCTGCTTGCGGGCGTCCTTGTCTCCGATCGAAGCCTGCTTGGACACCTTCTGCATCCGGGTCTCGACCGTTTCCAAGTCCTTGAGCTGAAGTTCAGTATCGATCACCTCCTTGTCCCGAATGGGATCAACCGACCCGTCTACGTGGACAATGTTGTCGTCCTCAAAACAGCGCAATACGTGGAGTATGGCGTGCGTTTCTCTGATGTTCGCCAGGAATTTATTCCCCAACCCCTCTCCTTTGCTCGCGCCCTTTACCAATCCCGCAATGTCCACAATCTCCACAGTGGTGGGCACCGTGTTTTGCGGTTGGACGATGTCCACAAGCTTTTGCAAGCGGTCATCTGGCACATTGATCACGCCCAAATTGGGCTCAATCGTACAAAACGGAAAGTTTGCACTTTGCGCTTTTGCGTTGGACAAACAGTTAAAGAGGGTGGATTTGCCGACGTTGGGCAATCCGACAATGCCGCATTTCAGGGCCATGGGAGAACGCTTTTGGGAGCGCAAAGATAACCCCTCAGCCCCTGCTCTACTTTCCCTGCTTTTGTCCACACTGCGTGAACCCATTGCCCGCCCGATTTAGCTTTGGCCCGTCTTCAATACGCCCCATGCCTGAATCCACCCACAACCTCTCCGACCTCTGCACCCAGGTGCGTCGCGACATCGTCCGTATGGTACACGGAGCAAGCTCTGGACACCCTGGCGGCTCTCTCGGGTGCACCGACTTCCTCGTCAAGCTCTACTTCGAAGAGATGCAGATTGACCCCAAAAACTGGGACATGGACGGCCGGGGTGAAGACCTCTTTTTCCTATCCAATGGTCACATCTCCCCTGTCTGGTACAGCGTGCTCTCACGTCGGGGGTACTTTGATGTAGCCGAGCTCGCAACCTTTAGAAAGCTCAACAGCCGGCTCCAAGGACACCCCGCAACCGAAGAAGGCTTGCCAGGCATTCGGGTCGCCAGTGGCTCTCTGGGACAAGGACTCAGCGTGGCCTGTGGTGCCGCCCAAGCCAAAAAGTTACACGGCGAAGACCGCTGGGTATACACTTTGCATGGAGATGGCGAGCTTCAAGAGGGTCAAATTTGGGAGGCAGCCTTGTATGCTGCCCACCATAAAATCGACAACCTGATCAGCTTTGTGGATTGGAATGGTCAGCAAATCGATGGCACTGTAGAAGACGTCATGAACCTGGGCGACCTCGAAGGCAAGTGGCGCTCCTTTGGATGGCACGTTCTGCACTGTGATGGTCACGACCTCAATGCATTGGACGCCGCGTTCAAAGCTGCGCGGGCTGCAGCAGGCCAGGGCAAGCCTGTGGTGGTTTTGATGAAGACAGACATGGGCCGGGGGGTTGACTTCATGGAAGGCACCCACAAGTGGCATGGTGTTGCACCCGACGACGGGCAACTGTCTGACGCATTGCACCAACTGGCCACTCCACTCAGCGACTATTGATGAAGTCCAGCGCACTCTGTTGGTGCGCCGCACTGGCCACCGTTTTGTTGCTCCTGCCTCACACAGGCAGGGCCCAGAACGAGGCACCCGAATCCGGAGAGACCACCCGGATTCTGTTTGTCTTCGACGCTTCCAATTCCATGAATGCGTTTTGGGGACAACGCCGCAAGTGGGATGTCGCCCGGGAATTGCTATCGGCATCACTGGACAGCCTCTACGGCCAAGAAAACCTCGAGCTCGGGCTGCGTGTTTACGGACATGGCACCAAGCACGTGCCTGGAAAACAGGACTGCGATGATACCGAGCTGATCGTCCCCTTGGGTCCCGGCAGGAATTTGATCATCCAACAGGAACTCAAAAAGCTCCGAGCCCAAGGCACGACCCCCATTGCACGCTCCCTGTTGCGGGCCGCCGATGACTTTGCCATGCGCGAAGGCCCGGGGCGAAATGTCATTCTCCTGATCACCGATGGCATCGAAGCTTGCGATGAAGACCCCTGTGCAGTTTCCAGGGCACTTCAAGCGCAAGGAGTCACCATCAAACCTTTCATCATTGGCATTGGTCTGGACGAGAAGTACCGCGATACTTTTCAGTGCGTAGGGCGCTATTTCGACGCTTCCCGTCCCGAGGTTTTTGAGGAAGTCTTGGACATCGTCATCGACCAAGCCATTCACAGCACCACTGCCCAAGTGGACCTACTGAATGCAAAGGGTGAGCCCGTGGTGACCAATTTTGCCATCGACCTCTTGGAACGTCCCACTGGCCATCCGGTATTGGAGGCTGTGCACACCTTGAATTCGTCCGGTCTGCCAGACACGCTTTCGCTCAATCCCGTCCCCACCTACGATTTGACGGTACATACTTTACCCCCTGTCCAATTGAACGGAATAGAGCTCACCCCGAAGATCCACAACCACATCACCGTGGCTGCTCCTACGGGGTTCATTGATTTAACAGAAACCCGCCCGCACAGTGCGCTCCTTGATGTCCCGGTAAGGGTCACCCAGAAGGACAGCTGCACACACATCCACACGCAGCGGGTTGGGACCCGAGAACGGTACCTCGCCGGCACTTATGACCTCGAGTTTGCCACCACCCCTGTGGTGCGCGTGGAGGGGGTCACGATTAAAGACGGCCGCATTGTCCCCGTCAGCATTCCCGAACCCGGCTTGCTGACGCTGGACACCGGCACTGCTGGCTATGGCGGCATCCTCTATTTGGGTGAGGGACAGCGCAAAATGGTGGTGCCGTTTTCCGGACAAAACCCCTCTGGGCGCTACACCTTGCAACCTGGTGAGTACGTGGTGATGTTCCGTGCAAAACATGCATCAAAAACGGACCTTACCGTAACCCGGCCTTTGGATATTCGCGCTGGAGGTTCTCACCACATTGATTTTTGACCATGATCGACTTCATTTCGGCCGACGAGGCCACACTTGACGGGCTGACCCGCAAGGATACCCGCAGCGGATTCGGACAAGGGCTTCTAGA
>Ga0208971_1000531_pt1 | contig 27019 bp, 22 predicted proteins | sample AOAMet1_18_M0_10_2_FD_188229 | JGI IMG/M metagenome (GOLD analysis project Ga0208971, IMG submission 188229) | Ammonia-oxidizing marine microbial communities from Monterey Bay, California, USA - CAN11_18_M0_10 (SPAdes) | ecosystem: Environmental > Aquatic > Marine > Intertidal zone | place... | reverse complement strand
TGGCGGTTTAAGTTCGATTCTCCAAATTGGTGACGGTGGAACGACCGGTTCAATCACAACCGACATTGATAACCGTGGCGTCGTTGTATTTAACCGAAGTGACGCAGTCACGTACGATGGCGTTATTTCAACGGGAAGTGTAAGCGGAGGGGCGGTTTATCAATCCGGGAGTGGAATGACTACATTGACAGGAAGCAACTCCTACAAGGGCCAGACTCAAGTGAATGCGGGAACATTAGTCATTAACGGAGATCAAACGGCAGCGACCGGGAATGTTATCGTAGCCAGCGGGGCGACGCTTGCTGGAACGGGTACCATTGGGGGTGCGACCACAATATCGGGAACTCATGGCCCCGGTAATTCTGCAGGCATTCAAACTTTTAATAGTGATTTGAGTTACGAAGCAGGCGCTGTCATTGATTGGGAATTGGTTTCCAATACATCTGACTCCAGTGGGACGCGAGGAACAGATTTTGACGGGATCGATGTCGGAGGGGCATTAAGTTTTAACGGCGCCACCACACTGAATTTCGATTTTGGTGGATCAGTAAACTTCGCTGATGCGTTCTGGAATACTGACGGGGCGAGTGAATCTTGGTCAATCTTCACTGGAGCGACTTCGGTAAATTCGATTGAAAATCTCTCATTCAACGTTAATGGTGCCACATCACCGGGAACCTTCACACTTTCGGAAAATGGTAGCGATGTCGTTCTCAACTACAGTTTCTCGGCAGTTCCTGAACCCACAACATTTTTGATGTTTGGGCTAGGCTTGGGTTGTCTTGGATTCGGTAGACGCCGAAAGGCAGTTAAGAGTGTCGCATCAAAGGCTTGAGGAATTATTCAATTCGAGAGGTTACTTCAGCAGTGACGAATTATTCAATTTCGTCTTCAAGGCGGGTGATTCGGACTGATTTTATCTGCCGGCGGTTTGCTTCCTGAATATTGAATTGAACCCTTCCGAGAACCAGTTCGCGTCCGGGGCGAGGGATTTCATTCAGTTGCTGCATGATCAGGCCTGAGAGCGTGTCGAAGTGGTCGTCTTCGGGCAGTTCGATACCGAGAGTCTCGTTAAGGCGACCGATGTGAACAGTGCCAAGGACATCAGCCTGTTGGTCGTTCAAAATCGTGATTTCTTCGCTCATGTCTTTGTCTGTTTCATCCACGATCTCGCCAACGATTTCCTCGATAATGTCTTCGATGGTAATGACGCCAGCGAAACCGCCGTATTCGTCTTTAATGATTGCCATGTGCGTTCGCACGTGCAGAAACTTGCTAAGCATCTCATCGAGTAAAGTTGTCTCAGGAACGAAGAGTGGATCGCGAAGAAGTTTTCGAAGCGGTTTGCGTTTGCTTTCGCTTCGTAGCGATTCCCGCAAAAGGTCTTTGGCGTAGAGCAAACCAACGATGTTATCTATTTTCTCCTGGTAGACCGGGATGCGAGTTCGCCCGGATTCAACGGTGAATCGCAACATTTCGTCCCAGTCCGTATTTTCCTCGAGTGCGTCCACCTGAGATCGATGCGTCATGACTGAACTGACATCGTTATCGTCGAGTTCCATCACGCCTTCGATCATGTCTCGAGCGTCTGATTCTAAGAAACCGTCTTGTTCACCTTCGGAAACCATCGACAGGATTTCATCTTCAAACGCTTCTTCTTCGTCTTCCACCTCATCGTCTTGACCACTGGCGCGTGCAAAAATAGCAGTCACGAATCGGCCGCCAACTAATAGAGGCCAGGCGAGTGCAGAGACCATCCACCACCATCGCCAAGTTCGAAAAAGAAAAGGCACGGCGCCGACTCGACCTACCGCCCAGGGAATCCAGCTTCCGCAAAAGACGAGGCTGAAGCAGACCAGACCAATAATCGAAGTGAGTTGGGTAGCGGATAGTTCGGTTACCTGACGTGGCCCAATCCACGTCGCGGCTAGGGTGACAGCAAACACTGCGGTTGCAATCATTTGTAGGATTCCGGCACCGAGTGTCATTTGTTCCCGGAAATCGAAAATAACTCCAAACAGTTTGGGTTGTTTTTTCTGTTTGCAATATTCTTCCAGTTCGTGCCACGCGATCTCGTTCAGGACAAACGAAGCGATTGCTGCGTAAGTCGTGACAACGCCGCTACAAATTAGGCACCAGAAGAGCAAGTCAGGCATCAATGGGGTTCTCCATCGGGGTTCGTGCCTTGCCAGCGGTGTTCAACGCCATGTAGGGCGAGATAGTGTCGCTCTTGTTCTCGCATTTCGGCGGCAGAGTCGGGGTCTTTGTCGTCAAAGCCGACCAGGTGAAGCATCCCATGAATGACGTACAAGAGGAGTTCGTCTTCCATTGTTCCACCGATTTGGCCGGCCATGTTGCTCGCTGTGTCAGTGCTGACAACCAATTGCCCCGTAAGGCACGAAGCAGCTTCGTCGAAATCTAAAACGAAACTAATCACGTCGGTTGCATAGTCGTGATCGAGGTATTGTTTGTTAATGACGCGAATCGCCGGGTCGTCCACCACGGCGATGCTGATTTCAGAGTGATTTAGATCGTGGTCGGCAAGAACTCGAGCAACGGTCGAGACGAGTCGAGTCCCGTCAAAAGGTAATGATTGCTCGTCAGCAATTTCAATTTTGTGGGTGTCTTCTGGCAATTTATTAGGCTGTGGTAGATGGTGTTAAGTGGCGGTTGCGGGTTGCGTCTCGGGGTACTTTATACGTGCATGATACATTGCATTCAGGGATTTAATAAGAGATTCCTGAATTGTATTGAGTTGCTTGATGGTAATGTCGCAATCCTCGAACTGCCCGTCGTCGAATTTCTTTTTAGTAATGTCGCGGACAAGGCTCTCGATTCTAGCAGGCGCAGGTTCACGAAGGACCCGACTAGCACTTTCAACGGCATCGGCAAGCATCATGACGGCAGCTTCTGGAGTTTGAGGACGCGGTCCCGGGTATCGAAAATCAGACTCATCAAGATTGGCGATGGCTTCTTCGTCACCCGACTCTTCTAGAAGTGACAACGCCCGTTGGTAAAAATATTCAATCAGTGTTGTGCCATGATGTTGTTCAATTAGATTGATAATCCGTTGTGGTAGCCGGTGTTTTCGACCAATTTCAATGCCGTCTTTGACATGAGCGAGGATGACAAGCGTACTCATCGAGGGCGTCAGGTCGTCGTGTTTGTTGGGGCCTCCCCCTTGGTTTTCGATGAAATACTCAGGTTTTCTCAACTTGCCGACATCGTGGAAATAGGCGCCGACGCGACAAAGCAGGCCGTTAGCCCCAATCGCATCCGCGGCGGCTTCGCTCATCGATGCGACATTAATACTGTGGTTGTATGTCCCGGGGGCTCGCTGAACCAATTCCTTTAGTAACGGATGATTGGCGTCGCTTAGTTCGAGCAGGCTGATGTCGGTCTGGATGTCAAATAGACGTTCTAGAAAAGGAAGCAACGCTGTCATCATCAGTCCGGCGACTCCTGCACCTCCAGCGAACCAGAGTGCTTCGGCAACGAGGTTCAAAGAAAACGGTTGCCCCATCAAATAATTGACACCGATGACAGTCGGAAAGATGATCGTGGCGACGATGACGCCAACGTAGACCAGTTTGGTTCGACTGCGGATGGCACGGCACATCAACGCTGCGGAGGATGAAGAAGCGGTTAGGATAACAAACTCGCTAAGCCCGAAGCCATGTGCGACTGTGTAAGCAAGGGCAACCAGAGTAGCGACTAGCATGGCTAACTCAATGTGGTAAACGATTGCAATTGTCATCGCAAAAATCGTAATTGGAACTATTTCAGCCCGCCAGGCATTATTGACCGTGACAATCCAGGCGAGAGTCAGCGTTATTAGCATCAGTCCCAGTAGAATTGAAAATTGTTTCAAATCGTCTAGCAGGTAACGGTCTCGGTAGAACAAGTACTGACAGAACATCGAAAAAATTGCCGCAAACAAACCAAAAAACATTGTCGATCGAATTAATTTGGCTTGAAACGTCTCGTCTGCTACACGAGCGTTATGTTCCAGCCTCAGCAGTTCAATGTCTTCCTGGGTGAGGGGAACGCCGGCCATGATGCCTGGTGAATCGAGTGACAAGATGTTCAGGGTGCCGGATTTCAGAGGGTCACTAATGTTAATTTGCTTCATCTCAATTTCGACAGCGTCGACGGCAGCTTTTCGCTCTTTGTTGGAACGTACCTCGTTGTAGGAAAGGGTCTCTGGTAATTTCCGTTTGAGCCAGGAGAATATGCGATCGGAAACAAGCCCGGGATCGGTGATTGTATCGGATTCATTACTGAGCTTTTCCGACAGGCGTTTTTGCAGTTCGTCAGTCACTTCTGCAATTCGGACTTCTTCGATTTTGATGACTTCGCTCGCGTCGAGGTTACCCAGCGGGTAGACCTGGATTTGCTCTACACTTCCCTGGTCACTCTCGTGCGAGAGTTCAATCAAAAGTCCTTTTTGTTTGATGTCTAGAAGTGCAAGATCCAAAATGGTTTTCAATTTTTCAAGTTCTTTATCACCTGAGAGGCTTTCTCGAAATAAATTAAACGATTCCTCGTCAGCAGCAGTCGCTTCGGTTGTGTTGGCATCCACTTCGAAGAACTCAGACCATAGGTTGGAGCCTTCGACTTCGCCCCACTCTTGTTGCATGATGCTGAACACATCGTTGATTAACTCTTCTCGAATAATCTCGATTTTTTGAGCGTCGTTCTCGTAATAGTTTTTGAAGTTTCGTTTCGTGCGTTCTCGTTTTTCAAAGGTAGCTTTGGCGTCTTGGTCTTCAAAGAGTGTGTTGGCATGCATGTCTCTGAGCGGAGCCTGGCGAATCCGATAAGGAAACGGGGGTTCCCAGCCAAACATGACAAAGTACAAGATGCCGGTGGTCAGGGCGCACAGCCCTATCCGTGACCATACATCTGACCGCTGTAAAAAATCAGCAGCTTTGAAGAATGGTGTCTTAGGTGCGGGGGTCATCCACCGGTTACGGTTTGATGAAGCGTTGGACATCGTACTACGTGACTTTCGATTGGGGGTGCTTGAGAATCACGGTACTGGGTGAAACTAAAATGCCGTTGATTGCTCGAGCAGTTTTGGAAGTGCTAGGAGGATCGTGATTGGTTAGGTTTGCCGTCGTACGCTTGTACGATATCGGTAACTAATCGGTGCCTGACAATGTCTTTCGAAGTTAGGTGCGAGATTCCGACACCTTTTATTTGTTTGAGTCGTTGCAGTGCATCGGCAAGGCCACTTTGTGTTTTCGGGGGAAGGTCGATTTGAGTTTGGTCGCCTGAGACCACAATTTTCGATGCGTTACCCATTCGCGTCAAGAACATTTTCATCTGAGCAGTCGTGGTGTTTTGCGCTTCGTCAAGAATGATGAATGATTCGTTAAGCGTTCTGCCTCGCATGTAGGCTAGTGGGCAGACCTCAATAACATCACTTTGGATGAGTTGTTGCACTTGATCATAACCGATCATCTCATGAATTGCGTCGAGTAGTGGTCGTAAGTAGGGGTTTATTTTTGCCTGAAGGTCGCCTGGTAAAAAACCAAGGCTCTCACCTGCTTCGACCGCTGGGCGGACTAAAACGAGCTTCCGGACTTTTTGGTTTTTTAGTGCTTCGACGGCCATGGCTACGGCTAGGTAGGTTTTTCCTGATCCCGCTGGGCCTACGGCAAAGACAAGATCGTTGTTTCTCATGGAGTCGACATAAGTCGCCTGTCCGGGAGTCCGCGGGCGAATTTCTTTACCGACCTGTAACGTCTGAATCGCTTCAATCGCTTTTCGAGGCGCTGACTCTCCCGTTACCCGGGCGATCGTCTCATCGAATACAGCAGGGCTAAAGTTGCCTTTGGTTCGAACGATCTCGGTCAACTGCTCGATTGCGTCAGTCGCCTGAGCGACCTGCTCTTTTTTATCGCCGGTAATTTTAACTTGTCCATTCCGGTGGGTAATGGTGACGTTAAATTTTTCCCGCAAACGACGGAGATGTTGGTCTTTGGCACCAAACAGGGGCAGAACAAGTTGTGGTTCTACAGACGAAATTGTTGCTTCAGTCATTCAAAAAGCAGCAGGTTTTTATGCCGCACCGAATACAGATTGAAATGCAGTCAATCAATGACGTTTGCGTTTTTGACGCGGTGTCATGACTGCAGTGAACACATGTGGGTTGTGCATGAAAATCATCTCAACCCGCCTTGGTCCTACCGTTTGAATTATAGCTGATTTCACAAGTTTTGCAGGTCGTATGCTGCCAGAGCCGAATTTTGCCGTATCGATTATTTCGATTCAACTCGTCATTTGGTTTGCCCACCGAGCAATAATACTCGAAAATTTGAATAATCGGTTTAAAACAAATAACGCAAAGTACGAGGCAACCCGACTTGGGTGAGTGCCGGTAAGCTTTTCAAATTACGTTAGTCGTAAATTGTGGGAAGTAGTTTTAAGTTTTAGGATCCGCACCACGGGGCGGGAGGATCTGACTTTCGCTTTAGTTCGTAGTAAAGCTGAAGTTTTACTGTGGCGCGGCCATTCAAAGTTTCTACATTTGTGTCGATTGCGAGTTTTCAATTACGATCTTTTGGGCAGTAGTTGCAGTCTTGTCCTTTTTCGGAAACGAACTTGAGCTCATTTTCATGTAGCTCGCGATCATCACAGTAACGATCATTAGAATGCAAAGAATGTTAAGCCAGTGTAATTCCCGCTCTCGAAACGCTTTCGCCTTATCGCTTCTACCTGACAATACAGATGCGAGGTAAAAGATTGCAAATCCAAGTAGGATTTTGATTCCGAGCAGGCCGTTGTATAGCGGAGATAGTTCGTAGCCGATTGACTTAACTGCCGAGTTGTACAGTCCACTTATGAGCAAGAGGGCAATCGAAATCATTACGATCTTCGCCCATTTTTTTCGAACTGCCTCACGCAGTTCCGCCGATGCGTCGCACTCTTGAGTTGCAGGGACGTACGAGAGTCGCAGGAACAAGGTGCCGCCGACTAAAGCAATCGCGGGAATGACGTGCAGCCAGCGAGAAACGAGCGAAACGATTTCTAGTAGATCCATTTTGAGATCCTCAATATTTAAGTTTTGGGTGTTTTGTTTTTATGAAGCGAGTTTTCAAAGTCTTTTAATACTGGCTTTGTGTTTGTCCGAGTTGCTAATTCAGTTCTAGCCATTCTTCCTCTGCATTAGTTAGCTCTTTTGTCACGGACTCTATTTTTTCATGAATTTGCATTGCTTTTTCGGGGTCGGTGACCGATAGCATGGCTTCGTTCAGAGATTTTCGTTCTTCGTCGAGCTTCGCGATTTTTCTCTCGATAGATTTGATTTTTTTCTTGAACTCACGCTGCTTGTTTTGAGATAGCGGTTGGTTTGAATTTCCCAGTTTGTCATCGGGTGTTCGACTGGCGCCGCCGCGACCGTTTGATTCCCTGTCTCCCGCTTCGATTTCTTTATTGATGCGGTAAACATAGGAATCATAGTCCCCAACATAGTTTTTTACCGTTCCGTCGCGGACTTCAATGATTGCCGTAGCAATTCGATTTACGAAGTGGCGGTCGTGAGCGGTGAAGATGACTGTTCCTTTGTAAGCCAGTAGTGCTTCGGCCAGAGCCTCAACGGTTTCAACATCAAGGTGGTTGCCGGGTTCGTCAAGCACGAGAATGTTGTAATCACCCAGTAGTAGGCCAGCCATGCATAGGCGAGCTCTTTCACCTCCGGAAAGAACTTTGACTTTTTTATGAACATGATCGTCATGGAACAGCAGTGAACCAGCTACTGCCAAGATTTGTTGGTCTGTCGTTCCGTGCAATGCCTGTTGTTCGAGGTATTCAAGAACCGTGTCTTCCGGGGGGAGCGTTGTGTAGACGTGTTGAGCGTAGGTTCCGATTGAACAGTTGTGCCCCCAGCGGGTTCGGCCGTCGAGCGGATCGAGTGAGCCAACAAGTGTTCGGAGCAACGTTGTTTTTCCCTGTCCGTTGTCGCCTACGATTGCCGCTCGTTGTTGGTGTTCAATTTCGAGGTTAATGTCTTCTGAGACGCGATGATCGGGATAACCGATGGCAAGATCTTCACATCGAATTGCGGCACCCTGTTTGGGGTTTACCAAGGGCGCGCGGATGTGGGCTGTCTTTTCGTCTGAAGCAATTTCGTTTAGCTTTAATCTTTCGAGTTGTTTCTGTTTAGATCTCGCTTGGCTCGCTGTGTTTGCTCCAGCCTTGTTCTTTGCGATGAACTTTTCGAGTTGACGCTGTTTCGTGGCGGTCGAAGCATTTTCCCGAATAGCCTGTTCGCGTCTTTCTGATTGATACTCTAAAAACTTTGCGATCTTACCCGGGTACATCGTGAGGGTGCCACGGGTCAAGTCAAGTGTGTGGTCACAAGTCGACTTTAAAAATGTCCGATCGTGCGAAACAATTAAGCAGGCTTGGCGAAATGAAATTAGAAAATGTTCAAGAAGAATTTGGGTGCGAAGGTCGAGAAAGTTAGTCGGCTCGTCGAGAATCAAAAGGTTGGGTTCGTGAAGTAACAGAGCGGCGAGTTTGACTCTCGTTTGCCAACCTCCAGAAAGCGATTTGACGGGGCCGTTTAAGTAATCCCCTTTGATCTCGAATTGCCCTGCTATCTCTCCGCATTTCCAATCGGGTTGCTCACTGTCACGCATTAAAAAATCAAGTGCCGATTCTTCGGGCGCGAAGGGATCGTGTTGTCGAAGGTAGCCTATTCGCAAATTAGGATGTCGAATGACTTCTCCGGCATCCAATTCCTCTTCGCCCATGAGCACGCGAAGTAGCGTTGATTTGCCTGCACCATTTCGTCCGACGAAACCGACTTTCGCATCGTCGGTGATCGTTGCTTCCGCGTTGTCTAATAAAACTTGGTCGCCATAGCTCAAGTGAGCGTTTCGAATTTGAAAGAGTACAGCCATGGAACAAGTGCAGCGACAAAGAAATTGGTCAAGGATCAAAGAGGGAACGCCTGAAAACGACTGTGGAACGCACGCAAGATTCACAGGTTAATTGAATTTATCCCAGTGTTTTCAGCGGGTAAGGATAATTGATTGAATGGAAATGCTCAACCTTGAATCGTGCAACCCGCTGGATTTCGACAGCTCTAAATGCGGTATATGTTCAGGTTAAGCAACCTAGAGCCGCGCAGTCGAAGAACCGGTTTTGGGCAGCCAGTCATTCATTTTGAAACAAGACACATATTGGTGCTGGGAGGTTAACAATTTGTCTGGCGTAGGTCAGTTCCCCCGAGTCCTGATCAATTTCGAAGACTGCAAGCGTGTTTGAATGTCTGCCGGCTGCCAGAAGCCATCTCCCCGAAGGGTCAATGTTGAAATTTCGTGGCCAGGCACCTCTCACCGACTCGCGTTCTACCAATTCAAGTTTGTTCTTCTCTGGGGAGAATCCAAAAACTGAAATGGAGTCGTGCCCTCGGTTGGAGGAGTAAACGAATTTTCCATTGGGATGGACTCGGATTTCAGCAGCCGTGTTAAGATGCCGATCTTTGAGATCTAACGGCAGTGTTTCGATGTTTTGAATTTCTTGAAACGTGCCGGCAGTTTGATCGTAGCGAAAGACGCTAATGGCGAGCGTGAGCTCATTGAGCACGAAGGCATACTCGCCCGATGGGTGGAATTTCATATGCCTTGGACCGGAACCAGGCGGAACTGGAATTTTTGATTTTAGCCTGATATCGCCGGTCTCTGTGTCTAATTGGTATTGAAAGACTTGGTCGGTGCCAAGGTCTGGAACCAACAGGAATTGATTGTCGGGACTTGTTCCGACCCAGTGAGGGTGGGCTGTAGCCTGACGTTTTGCATTCACTCCGGATCCTTTGCCGTGCTTAATGTTGGCGGCTAGTGCAAGAAGGTCACCGTTTGGTTTCAATTGGTAAGTTGAGGTTGATCCGCCTCCATATTGGGCTGACATTAGAACTTTGCCAAGCTTGTCGACTGCAACGCAGGCAGCACCGCCGTCTCCAGTTGGGATTGATTGTAGTTGCTCGAGCCGGGCACTTTCATTAGAGGAATTGTCGATAATTGAAAATGCAGTGACGCTCCCTTCGTTTTCACGGTTCGTCGAGTAGAGAATCCGGCCGTTGGGATGCATCGCTAGAAAACCAGCGCCGCTAATTTCGCTTACTAAAGCCGGTTCGGAAAGCTTGCCGTTTGCGACATTGAGCGTCGAGTGATAGATGCCGGTTTTGGCAGTACCGAGCCAGACATCAACGTTTTGCGCAGATACGGGTGTCGTGAGCAATAAAATAGTCAAGACGGTAAAGATGGACTGAACCATTGGTATAGTAGATGTCGTACCAAAGGCGGTCGGGTAATAACGGATCGGGCACTTGTTCATTTTGTATACCTAATTTCAAGGGCTAAAGCACACTACACGATAGGTGGAAAACTTCCCCTGATCCAGTGGTAGAGTTAAAATCGAAGAGCGGTTGTTTTTCTCTGGTCAGAGACGACGGGACTGGCTCCAATGTGCAAGGGGGTCGCAAAGACGCAGTTGACAATTTGCTGAAGTGCCGGCCAAAAAGTGTTAGGGGAACGAAGATGTGCAGTAGTAAGGAATCGAATGCGTTCTGACTCAAAATTTGTCGAAGGAATCTTCAAGTGCCATGAGGACTCGGCGTTTAGACTGACGGCATTTTGCTCCCTTCTGACAGTCTTTTTAATGAGCTGCGTTTCGTGCCAAAGGGGTAGCGACGTCGAAGGCGGCGGCGCAAAGTTGAGAACAGAGGTCGAGCAAAGTGTCACAGGATTAATTACCAGTGAGGACTTGATCTTAGATCTTACGCCGCAACTGAAACGTATCGCGTTGTGGATTGAAGAGCGGGCGATCGGTGCTGAGGCCAAGCCGCCAGAGCTTGGCGAGATAGTTGCTGTGCGAGGACTTGCAGTGGCTGACGCTGAACAGCTGTTTGCGAGGAACGAGAAGTACCCAGAGTTTCTCGAATTAGCCGAGTGGCCGATCGGACAAGAAGTCTCTCTTGACTCGGCGTACCCCTGGAAGCCGTTGGATATTCTTGGCGTTGAGTGGGAGGCGATGAAGTTTGGCGTTCTCTCCGGCAGCTTCGAGAGTGAAAACGTCTTTACTATTCACAGTAAAGTCGAAGGCCGGGGAAAGTCATCCGGTACCGTTTGGGGAATGAAGGGGCATCAGGATTTTCAATTTGAGCAGAAGGCTGGAAGTTGGGAACTGACGAAATGGTTGCAGGGTGATCTGTTTTTAGAGCGGTCTGCCCAGCCCCTTTTTCGTGAGGTACTTTCCGAGGTGGTTGCAGACCCTGAGACCTTGCAAGAAATTCAGCGGTCTCATAAGGACGAGATCATTGTGAGGTCATCTCGCAAGGGCGGAAAGATTACTTTACCTGTCCCCTTGGTCGCTGATTGGGAAGCGTTGCCGTCGAATCATGTTTTTCCATCCGTAGCTGTCGTCGACTACAACGGTGACGGGCTGGATGATATGTTTCTCACGTCACGTTGGGCCGCAACTCAGATGCTAGAGCAACAGCCAGACGGTTCCTATATCGACGTGGCGGAGGAAATTGGTCTTCGCGAAGAGTACATGGTGAATTGTGCGCTCTTTATCGATATCGATAACGATGGCGACAAGGACGCGATTTTGGGTCGACCCATGGAACCGGCGAAGTATTTTTTAAATGAGTCGGGCGTTTTCAAGAATGCAACGAAGACTCACTCCGATTTGGGAAAACAGTATTTTGTTTGCGGGATCTCCGCAACGGATGTAAATCGAGATGGGTTGTTGGATATTTATCTCAGTAGTTATCCCGCTTTAAATAAAGCGTCTCTACGATTTCAAGATGTTTTTCTTGGTAACGAAGAACGAGAGATCTACGACGAAAAAAGAAAGACTATGAACCGCTGGGTCGATCTACCAGGGTCGGCAAATGTCTTATTGATGAATCGAGGCGGTGGCAGACTGGAAAGGGTGCCTTACGATGATGACCTGTCTCAATGGCGGCGGTCGTTTCAATCGGCGTGGGCTGATTTTGATTCCGACGGTGATGATGACCTCTACATCTGCAATGACTTTGCTCCCGATGCATTGCTGAGAAATGATACACCTGTCGGCGCCGAACACCCCGTATTCGTAAATGTTACCGAGACGGCAATTACCAATCGCGGTATAGGTTTCGGAATGGGAGCCTCGTTTGGTGATTTTGATCAGGACGGTGACCTTGATCTTTACGTTTCCAATATGTACTCGAAGGCTGGTCGGCGAATTGCAGATAAATTGGGGCGAGTCGATGAGCGGATCGATGTGGCGACGAAAGGTAGTTTTCTCTACGTGAACGAAGACGGGAAATTTGATCAACGGGCAGGCGGAGGGGAGGGAGAATTCAGAGTGCATCAAGTTGGTTGGTCGTTTGGTGGTCAGTTTTCAGATTTCAACAACGATGGCAAATTAGATCTTTATGTTCCCTCGGGTTATTACACTGCCCCCACTGAGATTGCGACTGAGGTTGACACCTGATCGTGTCTGTGGCGCTCGGTCGTGCGCGAAGATCCAAGCCAAGAGAAAGAGTTTCAGTCAGTTGCTGCGTGGGATACGCAGAAGTATAGAGACGAAATATTTATGCCTGCCGAGGGTGACCCCAACGGACGACGTATGCAGCAATTCAGTTTCAGAAGTAATTCACTAAGTGGTAATGAACGAAACCGGTTGTTTTTAAACAGCGCGGGTAACTTTGCCGACGTCACGTTGGTTAGCGGTGCAGATGATATTGCGGATGGGCGATCATTTGCTGTCGTTGATTTCGATCAAGATGGTTGGCAGGACATCGCGCTGATGTCGCTCAACAATCCAAAATTCAAATTGTATAAGAACCAAATGCAGGATTTGTATCCTGGGAATCGCTCGCTCCGTTTCCGTCTTCGCGGTTCTGCAGACTCAGCTCAAGGTCAGGTTGGGAAAACCAATCGTGACGGGATCGGGGCGAAGGTGTACGTGAAATACCGATCTGGCAAAACCATGATCGTTCAGAAACAATGTGGAGAGGGGTTTGCTACTCAGAATTCAGGAATTCTCTCGGTGGGAGTGCCTGCTGGAGACGAAGTTGTTTCGCTTGTCGTGAAGTGGCCATCTGGAAAAATGTCGACTATCGATTCCCCCGATGGACAAGTGGTTACCTTGATTGAGGAGTTGAACTGATATGCTGCGATGGCCCCTTCAATCGCCTAATGACAAGCATACTCATTGCAGAAGATGGGTTGCCCTTGTAGTGCTAGTTTTTGGTGGTTTGGCTTTCACTGGCTGCAAAGAGTCTTCCTCTCCGGCCGTTGGGGCGAAACAGGGAGGCCAACCGGTCGTTACCGAAGAAGAGCGGCGAGTTGATAATCTGATTGAAAGTGAGGATCTCCTTCTCGACCTGACTCCGCGATTGACTGGGCTTGCCGCTTGGTTTCAGGAGAACTCTGCCGGGCTCAAAAACGAATTGCCGGATGAGTTTAAGAATTGCGATTCGTTCGTAGGGATTGCGGATAGAGATCCAGCTGAGTTGTTTGGTGCGGACCCAAGCGAGCCTGGTTTTTTGGAGATTATTCATTGGCCGATCGGCGAAGAGACCAACGTTGCGGTTAATCCTTGGGAATCTGCGAAGCGGTTGAATGTTGGCTGGGAGACGCTGAAGTTTGGCGTGGTTGCTGGAGATTTTACCAACGACCAGCGTGACGAGTTTGAGCTGCACACCAAAGTTGACGGGCGCGGGATCACTGATTCTGGAGCCGCCGTCGGCATGAAGGCTCATCAGGTTATTGTTTTTAAGAAATCCGATGCAAATTGGGAATTGAGCCGTTGGGTTCAGGAAGACTTTTTTGTTGAGCGAACGCAACAGCCTCTGTTTCGCGAGGTCCTCAGCGAGGTCCTTCCCGATGAGAAGGCGCTCAGCAATGCACAGCGGTCATTCAAAGATGAAATTATTTTGAAGTCATCTAGTAAGGGCGGGTTTATTTTACCCATTCCGGAATACGTGCCTTGGACAAATCTTACCTCTGATAATATTCTGCCGTCGGTTTCTGTCGTAGATTTTAACAACGACGGTTTAGAGGATATTTTTCTTACGGCTCGATGGGGGCCGACCCAGATGCTCAAGAATATGGGCGATGGCACGTACGTCGACGTCGCCAAAGAGATCGGGCTTTATGAAGAGTATTTGGTGAATTGCGTTTTGTTTGTCGATCTCGATAACGATGGCGACAAGGATGCAATAATGGGGCGGCCAATGGAGGCAGCTAAATATCTTGAAAATCAGGACGGCATTTATAAAGACGTTACAAAAGCGAAGTCCGATATTGGAAGACAGTTTTTTACGAGCGGGATTTCAGCTGCTGATGTTAATCGAGATGGATTGATTGATATCTATTTAAGTAATTATCCGCCACTCAATAAGGAGAACGCTTCCTTTGAACAGACTTTCCTCAACGAAGAGGAGCGGGCTTTATTTCTCGAAAAAAGAGCTGACAGTAATCGTTGGCTAAATCTTGCTGGTTCGGCGAATGTGTTGCTGATGAATCGCGGCGGCGGTCGTTTGGAACGAGTGCCTTATGACGAAGAGTTGGCTCAATGGCATCGATCATTTCAAGCGGTTTGGGCTGACATCGATAACGACGGTGACGATGATTTGTACGTGTGCAATGATTTTGCTCCTGACTCCATGTTGAGAAACGATACGCCCCAGGGAGCGGCTCAACCGGTGTTTGTTGACGTCACATCGGATGTTTTGGCATACAAAGGTTTTGGTTTTGGAATGGGGGCATCGTATGGAGATTTTGATCGCGACGGAGACCTCGATCTTTATGTGTCCAACATGTTTTCTAAAGCCGGACGCCGCATTATCCAAAAGTTGGATTCGGTGGATGAGCGGATTGAAGTCGCAGCGGCCGGTTGTTTTCTGTTTGTGAATGACGACGGTAAATTTTCGCAAACCGCGGGATCTGCGGACGACCAGTATCACGTTAACCAAGTCGGCTGGTCTTACGGTGGGCAGTGGGGAGACTTTGATAACAACAGTCAGTTAGACCTATATGTTCCAACTGGTTTTTATACGGCACCTGAAGAAATCGACACGCAGGTCGACACCTGATCTTGCCTTTGGCGCTCGGTCGTGCGCGATGATCCTTCTCAAGATGATTCCTTTCGCGATGATTCCCGCTGGGATAATCAAAAATATCAAAATCGGGTTTTAGTAGATTCCACGGAGGGTTCTGGTTCCCGATTAAAACAAAAATGGGGTTTTACAAGTAATTCACTCAGCGGCCGTGAACGGAATAGGATGTTCCTGCGGCACAAGGATAATTTTTCCGATGTAAGTTTGATCAGCGGTGTTGATGATATTGCCGATGGCCGTTCATTTGCCCTGTTGGATTTCAATCAGGATGGTTGGCAGGACATTGCCATGATGTCACTGAATGCTCCCCGGTTTAAACTTTACCGCAACGAACTGAAGACCATCTATCCTGAGAATTCTTCGTTCCGATTTCGTTTGATTGGGGGGCAAAGGTCTGGGACTCCATCCGCAAACCTTAGTAACCGGGATGGAATTGGAGCAACGGCTTTAATTACGTTTGCTTCAGGTAATAAATTGTTGGTTCAGAAGCAGGCGGGTGAGGGGTTTGCGAGTCAAAATTCTGATGTAAAAATGATTGGTGTCCCGGAGGGGGATTCGATTGAGCGGGTTGACATTCGCTGGCCTTCGGGGGTGACAACAGAGATCTTAAAACCGAGTATTTCTGAAATTTTGACGATCGAGGAAGTGGGCGATGAATAATCAGTCAGCGGTGCTTGCCAAATATGCTGCCATCACAAATTTCATGTGTGTGATGGTCATTGTGCTGCTCGCTCTTGTGACGAATCAAGGGTGTGTCGGGGACAAGGAGGATTTGGTTGATCCGCCTTCCGAAGAAACCAGCCCTGCGGAAGTGGCTACTATCCGTGACTTGATCAAAAGTGAAGACCTGATTCTGGATTTGACGCCGCGGTTGAGCCGAATTGCCGCGTGGTACGAACAACGCTCGCAGGATCCGCAGCTTCCGCTTTCACCCGAATTGGCGGGATGTGTCAGCGTGACTGGACTGGCGGATACCAGTGCTGAGCAGGTCTTTCATTCGGATTCCAGCCACGCTGATTTTGTTGAAGTCGGGCATTGGCCCATAGCCGAAACTCCTTTGTTAGCGGCGGTTGACCCGTGGCAATCAGCAATGGCGATTGGAGCCCAATGGGAGACAATGAAGTTTGGTGCCATCGCGGGGGATTTCTCTGAGGTTGATGAAAACGTATTCGTCATAAATACAAAGGTCGAAGCAAGAGGGGATTCAGGATCGGCGGATTCGCATTGGCTTTATGGGTTGAAGGCGTACCAGTCGTTGGAGTTCCACAAGGAAGCAGGGGACTGGGTTTTAAAGAAATGGACTCAGGAAGATTTTTATATCGAACGTTCCAAACAGCCTTTGTTTGAGGAGGTTTTGGCTGACGTTTTGAAAGACCCGGACTCGCTCGCGAATGCCCAGCGGTCGTTTCTGGATGAGATTATTTTGAAGACAGCGCAGACGGGTGTCTATAAGTTGCCTGAAGATAAGTATTCAAAGTGGACGACGATGACGTCGGACCACGTCTACCCATCGGTCTCGGTCGTTGATTTTAACAATGACGGCTGGGATGACATTTTCCTAACGGCTCGCTGGGGCCCAACTCAGATGTTAAAGAATTTGGGAGATGGAACATTTGTTGACGTGGCTGAATCGGTTGGATTAAAAGTTGATTTTCTCGTCAATTGTGTGCTGTTCGTTGACCTCGACAATGATGGAGACAAGGACTTGTTGATGGGGCATTCGTTAGAGCCCGCCCGGTATTTTCAAAATAACGAAGGTGTTTTTGAGGATGTTACGGATTCGCAGTCGGATCTCGGCAAGGATTTGCAATATTTTACGAGTGGAATAGCGGCAGCGGATGTGAATCGGGATGGCTTAGTTGATATCTACATGAGCAGTTATCCGCCGTTGGGTAAAAAGGACACGGCTTTCGAGCACCACTTTTTAAGCGAAAAAGAGCGAAAGATTTATCTGGAGAAGCAAGCGGCGAGCGAAAAGTGGATAGGGACTGCGGGCACAGCTAACGTGTTATTGATGAACCGAGGTAATGGGCGTTTGGAACGAGTGCCATTTGACGATGTCCTGTCGCAGTGGCGTCGGTCTTACCAGCCTGTGTGGTCGGACATCGATAATGATGGCGACGACGATTTATACGTGTGCAATGACTTTGCTCCCGACGCCTTGTTGCGCAACGACACTCCCCGTGGAGCTGACCAGCCGGTTTTTGTAGAGATCACAGAATCCGCTCTGGTGAATAAAGGGGTCGGATTCGGAATGGGGGCGTCATTTGGCGATTTTGATGCCGACGGTGATTTAGATCTTTATGTTTCTAATATGTTTTCCAAGGCAGGTCGTCGGATCATCAAAAAACTTGATTCGGTTGACCCTCGAATTGAAGTTGCAGCTGCCGGGTGTTTTCTATTCGTTAACTCGGATGGGAAATTTGAGCAGCGAGCCGGTTCCGGAGATGATCAATTTCACGTAAACCAAGTCGGCTGGTCTTATGGAGGGCAATGGGCTGACTTTGATAATGACGGACGTTTGGATCTTTATGTGCCGACTGGTTTTTATACGGCACCTCCAGAGATCGATACGGAAGTTGACTTGTGATCGTGCCTCTGGCGCACGGTCGTGCGTGAAGATGCAACACAGGGAGAGAACTTTAAAACGAATGACCTTTGGCAACACCAGCGATACGTCAATGACACGATTGTCCGGGCGCCGCCGAAAGCGTCCGGTGACCTTTCGGAAGACGGTTTGAAATTCACGAGTAATTCACTTAGCGGTCGTGAGCGGAACCGGTTGTTCTTGCAGCTTGGTGATAACTTCACGGATGTAACGTTACTCAGTGGAGCTGACGATATTGCTGACGGTCGCTCATTTGCAACCCTTGATTTTGATCGAGACGGTTGGCAGGATATCGCTTTGATGTCGCTTAACGCTCCCCGCTTCAAATTATTCAAGAACAAAATGGCTTCCGTACGGACGGGGAATCGCCCCTTTCAATTTCGGTTAAAAGGTGGAAACACATCCGCCGTGGCCTTGGACAATTTGAGCAATCGTGATGGGATTGGTGCTCGAGTATTGGTGGTCTACTCATCCGGAAAAAAGATTTTGATTCAAAATCAAGCGGGCGAGGGGTTTTCGAGCCAGAACTCAGCGACTCATTCCATTGGAATTCCGGTTGGAGATTCGATTGCGAAACTGGAAATTCGTTGGCCGAGCGGTAACAATACTACTGTAGTGACTCCAAATGAAAACGAAGTTTGCGTGATCTCCGAGGTCGCGCCGGCAGCAAATTGAATTGGGTCAACAGTTCTCGATCAAATGAGTTGGAAATATGATTCGAATCACGCTGTTTATCTCTGTACTGTTGCTCGGCGGGGTGCCGGGCAAAGCTCTAGCGGATGAGTCCCGCCCGAACGTCCTAATGATCGTAGTCGATGATTTGAATGACTGGGTTGGTTGTCTCGATGGGCATCCTCAGGCGATGACTCCCAACATCGATCGCTTGGCAAAGGCGGGCGTCTTGTTTGGTAACGCTCATTGTCAGGGCCCGATCTGTGGTCCGTCGCGGGCGTCAATCTTTTCCGGGTTCTATCCTCACACGACTGGTGTTTATCAGCAGCCTGCGAGTAACCTGTTAGAGAGCGATAAAAAGTTTTTCAAGGGCCAATTATTGCCCGAATATTTCTCCGGCAACGGCTATGAGACCTTTGGCGTGGGTAAGGTGACTCACGGCTACCGCCCCGAAACCGCCTTTGATCATTACGGAGGTAAATTCGATGGATCTGGTCCAAAACCGGCGAAAGGCGAAAGGTTCAATTATTTCCTGCCAGACGTCCCTTATACGGGAACTCAAACTGATTGGGGGCCGTTTCCCGATCGAGATGAGGCAATGCCAGACTATCGTTCAGCAGCTTGGGCGAGTGAGGTCTTGAATCAAGAACATGACCGCCCGTTTTTTCTAGCAGTTGGATTCAATCGCCCCCACGTGCCTTGGTATGTACCTGAAAAATGGTTCGCGCCATTCCCCCTCGATAAAATTGTATTACCGTCGATCGTGAATGATGACCTGGGAGATGTTCCCAAGATTGGTGTGGAAATTCATGAACTGCCAAAATACCCCTCGCTCGAATTTTTACAGGCCAATGACAATGAGCAGTTTAAGAAGTGCGTACAAGCGTATTTGGCGTGTAATTATTTCGTAGACCACCAAGTTGGAAAGGTATTGGGTGCGCTGGAGCGGAGCGAGTACGCTGAAAACACGCTTGTGATTCTATTTTCTGATCATGGTTATCATCTAGGGGAGAAAGCTCGGGTAAGCAAGCATAGTCTATGGGAGGAATCGACACGCGTTCCGTTCGTGATTTTGCCTCCCGGTAATTCTGAGCTTCGTAAAAAAGTTGCCGGTCGGAGTTCGCTTAAGCCAGTTGAATTAATAGACCTGTATCCAACTCTGACGGACATGTGCGGTCTCCCCCCAAAAGCCTCGAACGAAGGGAGGAGTCTGGTGCCATTAATGGAAGATCCATTGATGGAGTGGAGGTTTTCGGCGCTCACCACTTATGCTCGCAAGAACCACTCGCTTCGCACCGAGAGATATCGATATATCAGATATGAAAACGGAGCGGAGGAACTGTATGATCACCAATTCGATCCGGAAGAATGGGAGAATATCGCAGGTGATCCAGATCAAGCAGAATTGATTTTCCGGTTCCGACTGGAACTGCCTCGACGCGACGCTAAGTACCACGCAGCGACCAAAAAAAAGCCGATCAACAGTTGGTTTCAGGGCCATTTGAAAGCCAATGGGATCGAGTGATTTGATTTGTTGATTGGCTTCCTGGGCAATTAAATGATTGAGTTGTGCGCGTGAACGTCTTACAATCTGATGGTCACTTTCGTTTGATGTTTCTTGCTAAGTTTTAAAAGGGTATGAATGCGCGCTTTATTGTTATCTGAATACCAAAACCTGAATGTAGTCGAGGTTGAAAAACCAATCTTAGGGGCTCATGATATTTTGGTCTCGGTCAAGGCTTGCGGGATCTGTGGTAGCGACGTTCACGGCTACGATGGCAGTAGCGGGCGTCGAATTCCACCGTTGGTCATGGGGCATGAAGCCGCCGGCATCGTTACAGAGATCGGAGCGGAGGTTTCTCGATTTTCAATTGGGCAACGCGTGACTTTTGACTCGATGATTTCTTGTGGCGACTGTCACCTTTGTTCAGCGGGCAGCACTAATCTATGTGCGGATCGTCGAGTTTTGGGAGTATCCTGCGAAACGTATCGTCAATCAGGTTGCTTTGCTGAGTTCGTTTCGGTTCCGGAGCACATCGTTTACGAGATCCCCGATGATCTATCCTTTGAGCATGCGGCGTTGGTGGAGCCTGTTTCGGTGGCAGTTCACGCGGTCAGCCTACTCGATGTTCCAGCGGGGGCGTCTGCGGTAGTTGTTGGTACAGGGATGATTGGTCTACTGGTGATACAGGCATTGAGAGTCGCCGGTTGCGAACAAATCATCGCAATTGATATCGATACGTTTAAGTTAAACCTAGCGAAAGAACTTGGCGCAACTCATTGCCTTCATGCCACCGATGCCGATGTTGCAGCGGAGGTGTTCGGGCTTACCAAAGGAGTCGGTGTCGATATCGCGATGGAGGTCGTTGGCAAAACCGCACCGCTTCGCACGGCGATCGACTGTGTTCGACTCGGTGGGCAAGTTGGGCTGGTAGGAAACTTGCAACCGAATGTCGATTTACCGCTTCAAAAAGTGGTGACCCGCGAATTGAAGCTTGTAGGATCCTGCGGATCAAGCGGCGAGTATCCCCGCTGCATTGAACTGATGGCTTCCGAGCAAATCAAAGTCAGCCCCCTGATCAGTCAAGTTACGAGCCTGGACAGAGGGCCGGAATTTTTTCAGCGACTTTACGAGCACGAACCCAAACTGTTAAAAGTTGTGGTCCAGCCTTAGGAATCATCAGTCGCTCCGCTTAATCACTCAGTGAGCGATTCACTACATAGCTGGTGCGATCATCTGCCCTTTGGCTGCGTTTTCGTCCGGCGTGGCTGGCTCTTTGGCAAAGTTCTTGTCCCCTTTAGGAACTTGTTGATCTAGCCAATAATAAAATCCGCCAACACCACAGAGTCCTAATCCGAAAATGAAAAGAAGAACTATTAATCGTTTTTGCATATCAATCTCTGAGCGAAAATGTAAGGATCAGGTTTGCGCCTAACTCTAGGACGAATTAGGGGTTTAAAGTGGTTTCCTAGGATAACCAAAGAGGGAGTTGAGTGCTATCGAAGGGGATGGAAAACAAAAGAATCTGTGCGAAAAACAACCTAATTTTCGGAGTAAACTGTGTCATTTGACTTATCAGATAAAGTTGCCTTAGTAACGGGGGCAAGTCGCGGCCTAGGGCTGGGTTTTGCCAAAACACTGGCAAAAGCCGGAGCGAGTGTCGCAATGACGAGTCGGACCCTCGCTTCACTGGACGGACCTAGTGATGAGGTCGAATCGTTGGGCGTTCGAACCGCCAAAATAGAATTAGATGTACGAAATCACCAAAGCATCAAAGACGCAGTCGGAGAGGTGATCGATACTTTTGGCCGAATCGATATTTTGGTCAACAATGCGGGGTGCAATGTGCGTAAGCCCGCAGCAGATGTTGAGTGGGAGGAGTGGAATCTCGTTCTCGATACGAACTTGAGAGGCGTATTCTTCGTCGCTCAAGAAGTCGCTAAGCACATGGCAGAGCGTCAATACGGGCGAATTATCAATATTGGTTCGGTGACCTGTGTAGCAGGGTACGCCGGACTTGGCCCTTACGGAGCAAGCCGAGGCGGAACCAAGCAGCTTACGATGAGTTTGGCTCACGATTGGGGTGGGGATGGGATCACTGTCAATTGCCTTGCACCGGGTTGGTTCAAGACTGAACAAAATAAGGTCATGTACGAGCAAGAAGGGTGGGTTGATTATCTATGTGAGCGGATCCCTTTAGGACGCCCCGGTGCCCCGGGTGATCTCGCTGGTCCGCTCTTGTTGCTTGCCTCGGATGCCAGTCAATACATTACCGGTCAGACGTTGTTAGTTGACGGCGGTATCTCAGTTGGCGCAGTCCGTGCGACGACGTCCTAACGCTCGGTTGGTAAATCCCTCGGGGTCTGAATGGACGCCCGAGGGGCTAGGTGAAAAATTCTAAACGCTCGTCGATACGGATTTTTGGATACGCTCGATAGCAGTCACAGTATTTTCAAGGCTGTTGAATGCGCTCAGGCGGAAGTAACCCTCTCCGGCGGCTCCAAAGCCGCTCCCGGGTGTGCCAACGATGTGAGACTTCTCAAGCAGTTGGTCAAAGAAATCCCAACTGCTGAATTCACCGGGGGTTTTTAACCAAACGTAGGGGGCGTTGATTCCGCCAAAGACCTCGAATCCTGCTGCCGTAAGCCCCTCGCGGAGCAATTTTGCGTTGTTCATGTAGAACGCTACAAGCTCGCTGATTTGCTCTTGCCCTTCTGGCGAATAGGCAGCGGCTGCTCCGCATTGGACAGGGTAAGAGACTCCGTTGAATTTGGTACTTTGTCTTCGATTCCAAAGTGCATGTATTGAATGGGAGTCACCGGTGGCTGTTTTACCGACAAGCCCCTTCGGAATTACCGTGAATGCACATCGAGTTCCCGTGAATCCGGCGGTTTTACTAAAACTTCGGAGTTCAATCGCGACATCCTTCGCACCCTCAATTTCAAAAATTGAACGAGGAACATTTTCTTCAGAAATGAATGCTTCGTAGGCGGCGTCATAGAAGATGATGGAATTATGCTCTTTGGCGTAGGCCACCCATTTCTCCAGCATCTCACGTGTTGCCACGGTCCCAGTCGGATTGTTGGGATAGCAGAGGTAGATTAAGTCAACGTGTTCTGTTGGGATCGCCGGTTCAAAATTTGATTCGGCTGTGACTGGCATGTAAACCAGCTTTCCATAACGCCCCATTTCATCCGCTTCGCCCGTGTGCCCAGCCATGACGTTGGTGTCGACATACACGGGGTACACGGGGTCGAGAACCGCGATTACGTTGTCGCTTCCAAAAATGTCCAGCAGGTTACCTGAATCACATTTTGAGCCATCTGAAATAAAGATCTCGTCACTTTGGATTTCGATGCCGCGATCTTGATAATCATTTTTTGAGATTGCATCCCGTAGAAATGCATAGCCTTGTTCCGGTCCGTATCCGCGAAAGGACTCTCGAACTGCCATCTCATCAACGGCTTTGTGCATCGCTTCTACGACGGCGGAGCAGAGTGGTTGGGTGACATCACCGATTCCCATTTTGATCACGTTGGCGTCCGGATTAGCTTCACAGAATGTGTTCACGCGTCGCGCGATTTCTGGAAACAAGTAGCCTGCCTGAAGCTTCAAATAGTTGTCGTTGATACGAGCCATTGATTTTTTATCTTTATTAAGGGCGTGAAGGTAGTTTGCAAAAAGTTGGAAAACCAATTGTGTGGATAACTTTGTCAGGATGTTATGATCACAAAATTACGAGCGAGACACAAGTCACGAGCGTGTTGTGTATCGCGTGCATCGCCATGGAGCTTACGAGCGAGCCACGCCACTCTCTGGCGAGTGAAAAGCCAATCGCGAGCATGGCGAGTACGGGTATGCCATAGATTCCTTGCGGGTGAATTGCGGCGAAAATAAGCGCGTTAATAACCGCTGCAAAAAAGACGCTCATCCACCTTGCTGAAAAAGATTTTACGTCTCGGAGGTGCCGATACAAAATGCCTCGAAAAACAGTTTCTTCAACGATTGGTGCAGCGACGCACGCAGTTAGGAAAATCATCAAAATCATTTTGGTGCCCCCCTCGGCGATGAGTTCTTGAATCGGATGTCCAGGGGCGATGGGGCTTCCGAATTCGTGTGATTCTTGAAAGGATGAGACAAGTGCAACCAAGATAAACATGGCTAGAAATCCGGGAAGCAGTAACGAGAGTGTTGCCAAATACGTTGGAATGGCACTCAGGATTTCTTTGACTGGGTGGGAGCAAGTCCAGCCGATATCTTGGCGGACTTGTGCGAATGGGATTCCGCGGAAAACTGGCCACACGAGACAAATCAGAGATCCAAAGAAAATCAGCAGCTGGACAAATAGCGAATTAGCAGGATCCAATTCGAACTGTGCCAGTAAAAAGGAGCTGCCGAGTGAACTACCGAAAAATAATATCATCCAGAGAGCGAAGGTCTCAATGTAAATGTTGTGATTATAAAATCGGATTTCAAAGTTGGCTTGCATTTTCTTTTTTCGAAATCTTATTCCCAGAACAATCAAAGAAATCAGGCTTGCAAGTCCAATGAATAATCCCGCGATAGCGATAACGAAAATCAAAACCAGCATGGTGAGCGCTTCGGATTCTAGTGTATCCCGTTGTGCAGTTAATGGCGTTTCCTTGGGCAGGAGTGCGAGTTGGCCGGTCCAGCCAAGCCGTGATTCAATCAATTGACGATCTGTCAAAGGAAGAATGTCGCTTGAGTCGAGATTTCCCTGCGAGTACTCCTGGTTCAGTTTTTCGATTAGCTCGCGGAGTTTGTTTTGATCTTCGGTTAACGTTAGTACATCTTTGTTTTCAAGAACTTTTTTATCCAACTGAATTAATTGTTCATTGACGGCGTCAGCTCCTTCGAGTTCTCCCTTTAGTATGGCATAGCAAAGTCTTTGCTCGTAGCTTCCGGAGTCAAATTGTTCGGGTAAACTTTGGCTGGTGTCGGTTGGCGGTCCCTCAGCGAGTGCTAACAACTGTTCCTGGCCAACAATCAGCTTGCCTTGCATTTGCAAAGTCATCAGCTCACTCGGACTGGCGTCTCCGCCGATTTCCTGCTCTGGGAAAAGCTGTGAATAGGCGACCAGGGAGAACATCAGTAAAGTAACGGAGCCCACGAGAAGCCAGGCTGCGATCCCGGTTTTTGAAAGTGGGAACGAACTTGCCTCAACGATCGCTGCCTCAACTAATTCGTTTTCATCCCCGTCCGATAAAGCGTCTGTGGTGGGAAGGGGGACTAAATCGTTTGGGTCTTGTTCTGAATCCGGTTCGGGGGGAGTTGTTGTCACAATGCTACTTTTCAGTTTTTTAGGAAGGCAGTGATGACCGCCAGTAATTTTGGGATTGCGCTTATTTTTAAGGTTCGACTGATCCGCAAAGGCGGATTTCCGTGCGAAGAAAAAATCGGTAGACCGAAGCTGGATTGTTGAATTTACCTCTTATTAAACCGCACTGCTGAAACTTTGTCATTCGGTTTCGGGCTGATTTTGGTTGATTAATTTGACTGCATTTTTAAATACGCGATCGAGCATGGGTTTTGTGAGTTTTCCAGTGAAGGTATTTTGCTGACTGGGGTGGTAGCTCCCCAATAAAAATCGATTGTTGTTCAGGTGAACCTTTTCGCCATGCCCAAAACGAGGTCTTCGCGGCGGACGATCGAACCAGCCAACTCGAATTAGTTCACGAATCGTTGCGTTCCACGCTAGGCCGCCAAGAGTTAACACCACCGTTGGGTTACACAGTTCCAAGGTTTTTGCGAAGTAGGGGGAGCAATTTTTAAGCTCTTCCGTCGATGGTTTATTCTGTGGCGGTGCACAACGACAAATATTAGTGATTGCGCAATTGGTTAATTTGAGCCCGTCTTTGATGTCGGTTGATTGTTGTTGGTTCGCGAATCCGGCTCGTTGCATCGCTCGGTAAAGCCAATCCCCACTTCGATCTCCAGTAAACATGCGGCCGGTGCGATTGGCACCATGTGCTCCGGGCGCAAGGCCGACAATGAGTAAGCCAACCTGAGGTTTGCCAAAGTCGGGTACGGGTTTGCCCCAATATTTTTCGTTTTCATAAGCGCGGCGCTTCTTTAGAGCGACAGTCTTACAATGGCCGATCAATCGTGGGCAGCGGGAGCAGTGGACGACGTCGGACTGAAGTTGCTTCCAGCGAGACGGTATTGACTGAGACTTACTCAAAAATCACCACCCGCTTTATTCAATACCTTCGGTTGTCACTTCTGATTGTTCTGCTTCGCTTGCGGGAGGGGCGCTCGGCGAAGAATCTTCACCACCTTGTTCCAGTTTCTCGTTCAATTCTTCCTGAGCAATGTACTCTGCCTTCATGCTCTGGAATTTGCGTTCGACTACAAACAGGATGACGATCATTAAGAGCACGCCAAACAACTTGAGCGTCCAATTATCGCTGTACTTTGCGATTTGTTTAGAGAAGATCAGCATCAACCCATTTCCAAGAATGCTGCCAACCAAGATTGCGACGACAACTCGCCAGCGTTTCATGCCGAGCAATCTGCCAAAGATCGAACCGCCGACGCTGCCGGTTGTCGAGGTAGGAAAAATCACGAATCCAACCAATCCGATAAAGGCGGTGCGGCGAATCCAGGGTTGCTTCCTAAGAATGAATTGGCTGTCCGAGATGATGCCTTGAATTCGCGGGCCAATCCAGGGAAGTCGAAAAATAATCCCTATGTGAAAAGCGACGAACATCGCAACCATCGTGTCCATGTAAGTTAACATGACAAAGAGGTTCGAAGCGGATAGGTGTTTTAGGAAAGGAATCCCCTCTGCGTTCGGTTCGCTTTGGCCAATCAGGATGATGAACCGGCCAAAGAAGAGGAATGCAGAGATCGCCGCCATGGCATAGCTGTAAGCAATATCAGAGCCTTGAATAAGAGCAATGAGGCCAAGCAATACGGCGGTTATCAAGAAAGGTCCGATTAGGGCCAACCACCAAGCCACGGGGTGAGAGTTTCGATAATCCGCCCCGACGCCTTCGACTCTGACGTCGAGCCATTGAGGTTGGTTCGAATTGTCCGACTCGCCGTGTACCACTGCTGTTTCCTTCAGCCATTCTTAGTGATCGAACTT
>Ga0208971_1000529_pt1 | contig 27090 bp, 19 predicted proteins | sample AOAMet1_18_M0_10_2_FD_188229 | JGI IMG/M metagenome (GOLD analysis project Ga0208971, IMG submission 188229) | Ammonia-oxidizing marine microbial communities from Monterey Bay, California, USA - CAN11_18_M0_10 (SPAdes) | ecosystem: Environmental > Aquatic > Marine > Intertidal zone | place... | reverse complement strand
TTAGTACCCTGTAAAATAAGGGTACCGTCACCACCTTTTTCAAAGTTATAGTTACCAGTCGATGTTATATTTCCACTGAGAACCAGCGTTTCATCGCCTTGAGCATTTAACTGTCTTGAACCAGACAACGTCAAATCATTAGCAATCGAATGGGTGAAGGTTCCCGAACCGTTACTTGCGACATTAATGTTGCCACCCAAAGTAATTCGATTTCCACCAAGCGAGAAATTCGTATTCGTAGAATTGAGGAATCCAATATCCCCAAACGTCGTTCCGTCAGCGAGATCATTGACCGAACTTGGCCGTGTAATCCCGGCAAAATCTAACGTGTCATTTGCAGTTGGGGCGGAACCCAAATCCCAGTTCGCGCCGGTTGACCAATTGTTATCCCCACCTCCACCAGTCCAGGTAAACAGATCTGCTCTCGCAAAATCGACGCAGGTGAGTGAAAGGATAGAAACGAGACAGAGACGCGTCGCAAACGTACGAAGCCAGAAATTTTTAAACATGGTGAGCAACTTGTGGTGCGGTATATCAATTAGGCCTCGGCAATCCGTAGCCGCGGCGAACTGAATCGATCGCACGGATCGATTTCTATCCCCAGTATTACCACCGACGGAAAAATTCAAACCGAAAAATCGTTATTTTCGTCAAATCCCTCCACCCAGGCCCCCAGCCATAAGACAATTCAATCGGCGTGAACGGTTTTCAGGGATTTTCAGACCGAAAGGGCGTCTTTTTTACCGTTGCCGACATTTCATCCGCTCCACACTCAAAAATTAGCGTGAGTCTGGACGCCCTTTTTTTCGGGCTGCTTTTCGATCCGGACGATATCCCTGACCTGGCGCAAAGCGCCCCTGCTTTTTAGAAGACTTTTTCCGGCCGTGCCCCGATTCGCCGGCACTTTTCCCATCCGGCATCCGATGGACGTACTCGCCACGAAATTGCTTTCCTGCCATTCTTCGGCGACGGTCAATCGCTTCTTTGGGAGCCTTGGCTGGAATCAGGCAGTCACATCCATTCCCAATCAACTCTTTGCGTCCCGCATCGAGCAGCGCCTTTCGCACTTCAAAATAGTTTTCCGGTTTGAAGAACTGCATTAACGCTCGCTGGGTTTTGCGATCCTTTAATTTTTTGGCAATGAAGACCGGCTCTTTCGTAAACGGATCCATTTCGGTGTAGTACATACACGTCGCGACATCTAAGGGAGCCGGGATGAAATCCTGTACCTGATCCGGTTTATACCCGTTTCGTTTAAGGAACACGGCGAGGTCGATCATTGAGTTAACATCACTACCCGGATGACTAGAGATAAAGTAAGGCACGATGTATTGCTTCTTTCCTGCCTTCTTCGACTCTTCACGAAATTTTGTCGAAAACGACTCAAAATCCTCGACGCTTGGCTTCCGCATTTTATCGAGTACATCATCGTTCGCATGCTCAGGCGCGACCTTCAACAATCCGCCGACGTGGTGCTCGGTCAATTCCTTCATGTACTCGGGACTCCGTCGAGCCAAATCCATCCGGATACCACTGGCCACCAGAACTTTTCGAACGCCTTTTACCTCACGCGCTTCTTTCATCAGCTGGATCAAGGGAGCGTGATCTGTGCCAAGCAGCTTACAAATTTTTGGATGCACACAAGATTGTCTCCGACAAACCGCTTCGACCTCTGGCTTACTGCACTTCATTTCGTACATATTTGCCGTCGGGCCACCGATATCGCTGACGACCCCGGTAAACTTTGGGTCTTCGGCCATTCGGTTGATTTCTGAAATCACCGAGTCTTTGCTGCGCGACTGGATGACACGGCCCTGATGAGCCGTAATTGAACAGAACGTACAACCTCCGAAACAACCACGCATAATCGTGACGGAATCCTTAATGGTCGCGAACGCTGGAATGGGTTCTTTGTAACTTGGATGCTGTTGTCGCGTATACGGAAGCCCGTAAATTTGATCCATCGCATCCTGGCTGATTGGAAACTGCGGCGGATTTACCACCACGGTTAGTCCGCCATGCTTTTGAGTAAGGCGTTTCGCGTTGTAAGGGTTTGTCTCGTTATGGATAATTTTGGTGGCTTCCGCGAAAGCAAACTTGTCTTCACGCACTTTTTCAAAACTAGGAAGCTCAATAGCATCCTCGGGAATTGGATCTTTCGCACCGCACACATAGGCAGCGCCGAGCATGTCCCGCAAGTCTTTGACCGATTCGCCTGCATCCAAACGTTCGGCAATTTCAACGATTGGATTTTCACCCATCCCATAAAGAACAAGATCCGCTTTACTATCGAGCAAGATTGACTTACGAACGTTATCGCCCCAATAATCATAGTGCGCGAGTCTTCGCAACGAAGCCTCAACTCCCCCGGCAATAACTGGCACACCTTTATAGGCCTCGCGAGCTCGATGACAGTACGAAAGCGTAGCTCGATCTGGACGTAAACCAATTCGGCCGCCGGGCGAATAGGCGTCGCTGTTTCTAACTTTGCGATTCGCTGTGTAGTGGTTGATCATGGAATCCATGTTGCCGGCACTGATCCCAAAAAACAGCCGCGGTTTTCCAAACCGTTGCCAGTCATCGCAATTACGCCAGTCCGGTTGCGAGACGATTCCCACTCGAAAACCAGCGGCCTCGAGCGTTCTACCGAGAATTGCCATCGCGAAACTTGGATGGTCGATGTAAGCATCCCCAGTCACAAAGACAACATCCAGCTCATCCCAACCCCGCGCCTTCGCTTCCTTCATGGACATCGGCAGCGGGATCTTTCCAGCCGGCGCAGGTACAGCAGTTCCCCGTAACGTCTCAAGACGGGCACATTCTTTTTTCGCAGTGTCGATGACGGGGAGGTTCATTGTCTAATTTGACTCAGATCTCAATATTATTATTTACAATTCTCAACTTACCCGACCAGCTTTCGGGCAACAGAAAACACTAACCACAGTATATCCCCAAATCCATATTCCTCATCTAGCCATTCACGGAAACTTAAAGAAAGAAAATAACTCGATGCGAATCAGATAAAAAGAATCGAATACACGGGCTGGAATCAGAATCCTCAGGCCACAAAACATCCATTGCCCGCCCGAAAACAGGTAAGTGACCGGCATCAACGAAAAAAACCCGCCATCTCTGGCGGGTCTCATCATTTCTAAAGCTAACCAACTGTTCTTGAAATCAGTCGAGAATCACTTCGATTTTCGGATTATTGGCAACAATGGTCAGTGTAAGCGGAGTTGAGCGGAGTCGCTCGTATGCCTCTGGAATCGGTCGATTCTTGAGCGATTTAAGGAACTTAGCGGCCTTCATAATCGACGCCTCGTCCTCTCCGCGATCTCCCGGAATTGGCCCCTCGACAACAAGCACTTTGCAATCGCAAGCACAACAACCTGATTCTTCTTTACCTGGAAGCCGAAGCGTAAACTCGCCCTTAGCATCCGAAACTCCGGAAGCAACAAAATTGCCATCCAAACCTTCCGCCATTGGCACGAGTTTAATCTCCGCGTTGGGCAGAGGCTTTCCACGCAGCATCAAAACGCCACTTACCGGCACGACTTCAACCTTCGCGTCTCCACTGCATCCAGCGAGTAGCACTGCAAAGCTGCAGCAAGACACCAAGAATCCAAATTTCATCAAGTTAGTTTTGAACATTGACCACGATTCCATCATTTCGGACTGCCAAACTTTGAAGCGTCACTAAATCAGCGGTTCCAGTCAGTGTCACAAACTGAACAGAGCCATCGGCCATTACGAAATTTGCACCGCCTGGATGTCCACTGCTGAACGAATTGAACTTCTTGTCCGTCATCGAATAGCTCGGGTTAGGACCTGAGCCAACAGGAAGCTTGTAATTGATTGGCTCAATGACGCCGGACATGCAGTCACGTGCCGCGGTACGGTTAGACCAAGCCCAACCGCGATAGTTTTTGAAATTTTGCCACTCAGCATCTTTGGAATACCGCTCGCCCACGAGCAATGTGTTCGAAGAACCGTCGGTGATCATTCCGAACGTTGTCTTGCTGTTGTAGTACATCACTCCATCGAAAGAAACGCTGTAGTAGTACCAAGTCTGTAGACCAGCAACAGAGAAGTAGCTGTTAGCGCCGAAGTAATAGTCGTTGTAATTAACAACTTGCTCGTCGATGTCAGAGGGGCATAAAAGTGTCGGAATGACGTTTGCCGCTGGTGAATCTTCACCGCTTGCATTGGCATACTCACGCTGATTCAAATTCAACTGGTCGAATAAATTATTCTGCTCCATGAACGGAAGAACCCAAACCATCCAGGAACCGAACTTTCCGTTAATCGCCGGCTGTTTCAGTCCCATACTGTTTGCTTGACCCGTGTAAAACGAGCCCGAGCCTTGATTAATCGGCACATTAAGCCCCGGAGGAAAGTGTTGGAACGCACTTTCGTAATTCAAGCACGCCAAACCAGCTTGTCGCAGATTGTTAGCACACTGGGTCCGGCGAGCAGCCTCGCGAACCTGTTGAACGGCCGGCAATAGCATTCCGATAAGAATGCCGATGATGGCAATTACAACCAAAAGCTCAACCAGAGTAAATCCGGTTCGCCTTGATTTAGAATTTGAAAACATAGTCACCTCGATAGAAAGATAAAATTAATACGGCAACAGGACTGCGGCGTATCAAACGAACAACGCAGCTTACAAATGGTCAATTAGCGGGAATTGTAGATGGAACCCCCGCCTTTCGCTAGCTACTGAATGTTAAACTCCGGTGAAAATCCGCAACTCGGTCCGTGTCATGAAAACTGAGTAAACGAGGCTCTATTTAACGTTAAAAAAATCGGCCTTCCACGACTTTAACGCGCCCGAGGCAGATTGCTCTCTCCACCATGTAGACACCTAGCAATCCTCCTGTTTGCTTCCCCAATCCTCAACGACAGGCTTATGTCAATCGATTTGCATTAATGCTCGATTATCAACCTACGAGAGCCAAATTGGCCCACCAATCTCGCCCACGGTTTCGGTATTTACGGTCTATTTATCCCACTGACTCTTTGCAAATTTGACGTATTGCTGCCAATCGAAAAGTGTGATGTCGTGCTTACCCGTTCTCGAATGATACCCACGGAGCCCGGTAATCACCGGGCTATCCGCCGCCGGTGGATCAACGTCAAGCGCCGGGTCGCCGTAGAGCGCAAACACGCCGTTTGCATTTTGAAGCGATAAATACTCGCCTCGCGGATCTGCCCACAGATCTTTCGTCGCACTGGCAACATAAACCGCTCTCGGTGCGATTAACGCCATCAGCATGTGCTGATCGACCGGCAGTTCATTTTCCCGACCATTGAATTCTGGAAATCGGTCGCAAAACCAATGAGGGAAAACTCGATTGATGACTGCGACCGTTTCACCAAATTTCCTACGACTTAAGGCAGCCCCTCCACAGCCAGAATTATTGCTAATCGTGATCCAGAATCGCTCATCCGAAGCCCCCGCCCAAAGGGAAGTTTTGCCAAGCCTTGAATGCCCGACTACAGCCACGTGTTTACCGTCAACACTGGCATCTGATTCAAGATAGTCGAGACAACGTGAAAGACCCCACGCCCAAGCTCCGATCGAACCCCACTCAGTTTCCTTTGGTTTTGTTTGCCCCGACTCGTAAAACAGCGGATGAATTCCATTTTTGAATTCGTCATGAATATCGGGATCGACATCGCCGTAATAAATTGTTGCCAACCCATACCCCGCTTTCACCAATTCTTTATAGGGCCAGCGGCTCGCCGAAGTCCCTCGCCCCGCCTCGTTTGCGCGGTTGCCCTTGGTGGGGGGCGATTCGCGATCTCGCACCCAACTGTCTGTGATCGGCACCCGAGGATCATTCGTGGTCGTATGATTACCGTGAAAGTTGTATCCCAAAAAACAGGGAACCGGCGATTCTGTCTTGGGAACCGTGACCAGCAGGCTTGCAAAATTGGTCGGATCATTACCAAACACAATCTTTACTAACTTACGAACCGCTGCTCCATCAAAAACTTCCCAAGACGAGACCACCTTAAAGTCCACTGAAACTTTACGCTTCGGCACGTGACCATACACGTTGTCCGCCATTGCATTAAATACTTCCATTCGGCGTTTTGACTGCCACGCTTCCGCCGTTTCCACAACTCCGCCATCACTAAATTCCAACACTTCAGGTAGTGTGAAATCTGGCACCTTAGTTTCGTCCTGATTAATTCCCGGACGCTGAGCTGTGACTTGATCACTCATAATGCACACCATCAAAATCAAACCGACCAAGGTATGAATACGAATTGACATTTGCTGCCTTTATAAAAACACTGTTCAGAATATGGTCATCCTAAACTGTTTACCGGCCTGATTACAGCACTTTACCAACATCAAATAATGCGTTTCGAGTTAAACTGAAACAAATCAAATCTTATGCTACATTGAGTGTTCCTAATCCCATTAGAGAGAATCAATGCAAGTCACACTTTCGCAATTAGCCTATGCCCGTTCCGGCGATAAAGGGGACGGAAGCAATGTTGGTGTCGTGGCCTACAATGCCGATTGCTATGAAATCATCAAAGCGGCACTGACACCCGCCCGCGTCAAAGAACACTTTCGAGAAATCTGCTTTGGCGACGTCGACCGCTACGAAGCTCCCAATTTACTCGCTCTAAATTTCATCCTCCACGACTCGCTGGGCGGTGGCGGAAGCGAAAGCCTGAAGACGGACGCCCAAGGCAAAACCCATGGTCTAGGCATCCTGTACATGACGCTAGAGGTTCCCGACCAATTCGAAATCCCGAATCGCGAATGTGTCAATTGATGCACGCAGTCCTCTCAATCAAGTTTTTCATCACCGGATTCTTCGCAAATGAAATGCTACGCTTCGATCGCCTTCGGTCTGCTGTTGATAGGAACCGGCCTACTTCGCTCGGTCGAAGCCCAAGCATTTAAGCCAAATGCTTTTTGGTTTTGCCTGGTAACGGGTTTGCTTGCGATTGGTGCGGGCTACCTGTTTCGACTAGGCAAGTCCCGAACTGGCGTCGCTGTCGCTGCCACCACCAGTCTTTTGGTGATCTGTTTTTACATGTACTGTTTAATCACACAGCCAGAAAAAGATGCCACCTACCGAGTCTGCATCGCAATCATGGCAGGATTTACAGAACTTTCACTGGTCTTACTTCCAGCCAAAACCGACCGGACGTAAAAACGAACACGCCCCAGTTAAAACTCGCGTGACAGAAAACATGGGGTGTTACTTTGCCTTCTCACTCGGAGAGGTCGATGGTTTCGAGCTATTCGTTTCCTCGACAATAGATCGACTCGCCAGATCGAACACACTTCCCTCTTCCAACGCGATAAAGTCGTCTTCACCGGGAACAACAGGACGTTTGCGATCATAAAAATGCACTTTCCCCTTCCCAACGACGCGTGCGTTGGACTGGGTCACCACGATTGCTGTCGCCTCATCAATTCCAATTCCTAACAACTGCGGATAGCGATTAACAAGTGAAGTCATGTCGCGTTGACGTCTCCGTTGTGAAAAATGTTGATCAATCGCCACACCAGATATAAACCCCAGGCCACGTTCATACCCGGGTGCCATAATATCAAAGTTGGCGACTGGGTTTGCCCGGCACATATACCTCGCCTGAATCGATGCCCCAGCAGAAGATCCTCCGATGACACCCCCGCGATCGAGAACCTGTTTCATCAACCGATGAGCCTCTGTGCCAAAATATGAATCGGCTAAATTCCATTGCCTGCCGCCGCCAAACCAAATGCCTGTGGCATTTCGTAACGGCGCCAAAAACGCTTCGTCCGAATTTGCTTTTTCCCGGTCTTTGGTATGAATAAAAGTCGCAGATTCGACACCCATCTCCTCCCAAATCTCTACGATTCGTTGCGAACTCGAGACCTCATCGCTTTCACTGCAAGGCACATAAACCATTCTGGCTTTTGGCCCTCCGGCTAGACCCACCATCTCTTCCATTAATCCGGCCGGCATTCCCCCGCCCCCGACAATGACCAAACTACCATTTTTAACCAGAGGCAACCGCGGGCGAGACGGCGGAAATAACTCCCCCATTCTGTCGATTGCGTCACGTCTCCAGGCGGTTAAGTCCACAATCGTTTCATAAGGATTAGCCCGCCGCGATCGAGCCTGCCGCAGCACCTGTATCCGAACGGGTTTCGTTTCATTCGCTGCCAATGCAAAAACAGCAGCACCGTCGCCAAGGACTCTGATCTTTCGCCCCGAAAGTAAAATGCTGGCTTCCGACTCAACGCCAATTCCAACGCAACTTGGATTAGCTGAAAGCACACTCAACAAAGTATTTCGCTCAGTTTCATCGCGATACCCTGCCTTGATAACCGAATCGAAAACCAAATCCGCTCCCTCTCGGAATGAGATCGAATTATCAGTCGAAGTCGCAATCAGCTTGCCAAAATGCTCAATGGCAGATCCATTGACGCAAACCAACGCACCTCGGCCAACTGCTTTATTCAATACCGGTAGCAGGGGCACCAATATGTCTTGCGAGGAATCCCCCAAAACCTGTTCCGTTTGCAACCAGATAACATCTGCAGCTTCAAGAATCGCGAGGGTTGAGGCTTTTTCCAGATCGGTTGCTTTTACAAGATTCACAACTTGATGATTTTCAATCTCGTCAAATTTAGCCTTCGTTTTCGAGTTTAATTCCTGCTTAACGTTGGGCAACTGAACCCGCACGATCGTCTCAGCACGACTCGAGACGGCCAACAGGTACTCGGCTGCTTCTTCGGGCAACTCGCTCCCGCCTCCAGCAAGGACGGTTCCGTTTATTTTTAAATCGACCGGCCAAAGCTCAAACGATTCATCAAATTCCTGCCCCGATAACCCTTCGCAAAAGGCAACCACAGAAAACAAAAGGCAAACCAATTTTAATGTCGATCGGAGAATCATCTGACTTGCACCCATTTCTTTCAATTTCACAGTAGACCGAAGTACTCTCAACGATAAGCAATCCCCAGCGGTTTTTCCAGCGATCTCGCCCACCGAATGACGCTCAATTCTCAATCGTTCAAAACAGCTCCTGACGATTCAAGCGATGAGTACGGCAGATCACAATGAGCCAAACCAAAACTCTTCGAAAGCGTTCCTGCGCGGATCAAAAAAAATGGCGAGCAATCGATTTTTCAGAATGAATTTTCATCGGCCGGGAATTCCTGATCCCTGACTTCCGTGCACCACTCCGCCGCTGCGGTTTGAATCGTCTCTTTTAAATTCGCATAGGATTTGACGAAACTTGGCACATAGCCACTCGTTAGGCCAAGCATGTCGTTAATCACCAGCACCTGTCCATCACAATGCTTTCCAGCCCCGATTCCGATCGTAGGAATATCCAAATGATCGGTAAGCTCTTTCGCGATTTCGGCGGGAATACATTCCAAAACGATGGCAAAAGCCCCGGCATCTTGAGCCGCGGTCGCATCGATCATGATTTGATCTCGATCCCTTTGGATTTTATAACCACCCATCGTATGAACAGCCTGTGGTCGTAAACCAACGTGAGCCATCACCGGAATCCCGGCAGTCACAAGAGCACTGATCACTTCTGCCTGCTCGGCTCCACCCTCAAGCTTAACCGCCTGACAACGCGTCTCCTTTAAAATTCGTCCCGCCGCTGTGACGCATTGGTGAATCCCCTGATGATTGATTGGAAAAGGAATATCGACCACCACTAATGCATTACGGGACCCTCTACCTACCATTTCAGAATGGTAGATCATTTCATCCAAAGTAACGGGCAGAGTATTTTCGTGGCCTTGAACGACCATTGCCATACTGTCACCGACTAACAACACATCAACACCAGAAGCATCGAGCAACGACGCCATCGTGAAATCGTAAGCCGTAAGCATCGTGATTTTTTCACCACGATTCTTTTTCACGATCAAGTCAGGGACGGTCAATCGCTTGCGTGATTTCTTTTGAGGCTCAGAAGATTCGTTCATGGAGGGCTCGTATTCAATTCGTCGTAATCCCTAATTTTGCCACCCCAAACTCAGGAGAGCAAGACCTGAGACACAACCGCTCCCGAACAAGTACCAAATGAAATTGCGATGGAAATCTGCCGATCCCAAAATCGACGCACAAAAACAACAACCTGCCATCAATGATTGCGACAAACACCTGATTCACACGCCATGTTTGCCCGCAACCTACGCAGTAATTCTTCCCGAGAATCCCAGCGAATCCGAATTGCCCGGCAGGCCTTTTGAATCTCATCGCTACTGGGAACCTGATTCTCAAAGACAGTTTCATGCCCGCGATACATCGCTGTCGAGGTTAAGCAATTTTCCAAATTAGCATCCAAACATTCACGCTTATCAATTCTTAGATTCAACATTATTCCATTTTCAAAAAACAACTGCGGGCATTCCCGCCAAACTATTTAACGATTTCTTTTGCCAATAGTATGCAGATGTTTGTGAATTATTTAAGAAGAACGAGTGAGCATTGAGTTAATTCTCAACGCTACCTAACGCCCATATCAAGCGAATGTTTTTTATTAACAGAAAACCAGTGGAAGCCAAAAGCGTTAAATCAGAAGCTCTGGTTTTTCTTTCGGAAGTTAGCCGGCGTATCCGAAATTGCGTTTCGAAACTGCCTCGTCAACGCACTCTGGTCGGTAAATCCGCAGGCGAGTGCGATGTCGGATACAGATATTTTAGTTGAGACCAATTGCCGCGAAGCCTTTTCCAGACGGCACTTCATAATGAACTTCTTAGTTGACAATCGAAACACACGTTTCATTCGACGATCTAATTGCACAGTTGACAGGGACACTTGCCGAGCAAGATGCTCCGTTTTCAACGATTGATCTAGGTTATCTTTGATGTACTCAACGACCACCTTTAAATCAGCAAGTTCGGGATTACTGTCATTGGGCCAGTTTAAATCCTGTGAAATACCGACCAGCCCAACAACGGACTCTTCCGAATCGCGAATCGGGAATTTACTTGCAAGATACCAACCTATTGAGCCGTCTGAATTCGTAATCCGCTCAAGCTGATCCTGAATGGGTCGCCCCGTTTCAAAAACGACGCGATCCTGTTGCTCATAACCTTCCGCAAGAGGCTCTGAAAATACCTGCGATGCTGTTTTGCCCAGCAAGTCAGATTTATCGGTGCCATTGACCCTTGCCACAAACGCAAGATTCACAGATCGATAAATCCCCGCTTGGTCCTTCACGCAATAAACAATATCCCCAAGGCTATCAAAAACATGCTCGATAAACCCTAAAGAAAAATCATTTAGCATCGCCGGCTCCGCCTCTTCCAGTGCCGACTGCCTCAGCAACCGATTGAAACCCATGCTGCTTAAGCTTCCCGGCAATGTAGCGATTCATCTGCCGGACAGTTCCTGGACCACCGTAAATAAAACCGGTGTACAACTGCACTAACGCTGCCCCCGAGCGAATCAATTGCCAGGCATCTTCCCCGTGCATCACCCCGCCCACACCGATGATTGGGATATCTCCCTTTAGCTGATCGTACAACTTCCCAACGACCTCGCGCGACCGCGTTGTCAGCGGAGCTCCCGATAGACCACCATTTCCGATTGCCGCAACCACCTGATCGGAAGTCTCCAAATCGGAACGCTCAATGGTCGTATTGGTTGCAATCACCCCGTCAAGTTCAACCTCTCGCAGAATCAGGATGATGTCGCTTAACTGATCTTCGGTAACATCGGGAGCAATTTTCAACAGGATCGGCTTGGGACTGCATTCATGGTCTATCGCCAAGTCACGATTGAGCGTTATTAGCTTGCTCAGCAAGTCAATCAATGGCTCCCGATTTTGCAACGTCCGCAAGCCGGGCGTATTGGGAGAACTCACGTTCACCGTAAAGTAATCAGCATAAGTGAAGAGCTTTTCAAAACTAACTAAGTAATCTTGCGTGGCGTCTTCGACGGGAACGACTTTCGTTTTCCCAATATTGATTCCTAAAATGTCGGCTGCATTTGCCTTGGGAGTTACGGCAAGGCGACGCGCAACTGCATCACTTCCAGAGTTATTAAAACCCATTCGGTTGACAATGGCCTGATCAGCAGGCAAACGGAACAAACGTGGCTGAGGATTCCCAGGCTGCGCCTCGCCCGTGATCGTTCCGATTTCGACATGACTGAAACCGAGGCTGGCGAGTTGAGGAAACCAGCGGGCATCCTTATCAAAACCAGCCGCTAACCCAACTGGATTCTGAAAATCAATCCCAACCACTTTCGTTTTCAAACAAGGCTCGTTTACCCTGTTCCTCCAGCGAAACAGTCCGCCGATCCCCAATGCAAATATTGCCTTGAACATTCCCATTGAAAAATAATGAGCTCTTTCTGCAGGCAACAGAAAAAGCAATGGTCGGGCGATGCGTTGCCAAAGCATGATTTCTAACTCAATCCGAAAACAAGAAAAAACTCTTTCAAAGATTTACGCTGCAGTTAGCGAATCTCGATCAACTCATTGGCGCTGATTGCGTTGGATCATCAAGGATTCGAGAACGATACAGCTGGCCTCCGAACGAGACCCTCTGATTACCAGTTCAGCCCAACCCCTTCACCACCAGACTTGCGATCAGTACCGCCTTTCAAAGGCTCTCCACTGGCAGGCACAGCCAAGTCACGTGCTGGCTCCTCCACGGCTTCCACCGCTTCCTTTTTCCCGGCAGATTGCTTCGGTGCAGGCGGCGCCAAACAAGCCTTGTGCGACAAAGATATTTTTTGGGACTGAGGGTCGATTGACTGAATTTTAACTTCCAGTTCTTGCCCCTCTTTTACAACGTTGCTGACCTTCGCAACTCGCTGATACGCCAATTCGGAAATATGAACCAAACCTTCGATTCCCGGGGCGATTTTAACAAACGCACCAAAATCGGCGATCTTGGTAACGGTACCTTTGACGATGTCGTTGACCGCGAATTGGGTGTCAATCCCCTTCCAAGGATGCTCCAAGGTATCGCGGTGCGAGAGTGAAATACGGTTTGCATTCTCATCGATCTTTTCTATTTTGACGCGAACGTTTTCACCAACGGTTAAAACTTCACTCGGGTGTTTGACCCGCGACCAGCTAACTTTACTGACGTGAATCAATCCCTCGACTCCACCAAGGTCAACAAAAGCACCAAAGTCCATTAACTTAGTGACAACGCCGTCTCGCAATTGCCCCGCCTCCAGTTCCTTGAGCAACTCCTTGCGTTTTTCCTCATTTTCTCGATCGAGAATAGCGCGACGGCTCAGAACAAGTTTTCGCTTTTCTGGATTTACTTCTACGACCACACATGTCAGTTTTTGGTTGATATAGACGCTGAAATCCTCGACGCGAAATCGATCAATCTGGCTCGCTGGAATGAATCCGCGAATCGAATTGATCGCAACCTCAAGCCCACCCGTGTTTGATCCCGTTACTAATGCATCGATGACCGCACCTTCGGTGATATCATCCCAGTCCGCGACACCGATACTTGCTCCGGGCACTGCCAATTCGTACAGGCCGTCCTCTTTATTTAATCCGCGAACGATGATTTCAACCATATCTCCTTCGTTCGGAGCTTCTTTGAAATGGTGAAGGGTCGCAATCCCTTCCGACTGCCCCGAGAGACGCACAAAAACATTGTCTTCGTGAATCTTGGTAACTGCAGCCTTTACGCGTGTCCCAGGCTCAATTTCTTCGTTACTCGCCTCAGTAGTCGCAACCACATCGTCCATTGAAATGTCGCCAAGAACTGCGTCGATTTCGGCGTCGACATCATCGCTAAACCCTGTGTCCGATTTGATATCCGGAATCGCAACCGGCTCTGGTTCCGGTTCACCGGTAAGGTTAATCGGATTGGCGACCGCGTTTTGCACGGCCCTCGGTTGCGATGGTTGCAGTGCTTTGTCAGCCGCGTCTCTTTGTGAACCGATCGCGACCTTTCGAACCGGTGCAGCAACCGGCACTGGGGGATCCTCAGTCACCGTCGGAGCGGCGGTCGCTGCCGTTGAAACCTTGTCGGCCAAAACATCAGTTGCCGGAGCATCAGACGATGCTGCCGGAGCTACTGTTTCCGGAGAAGAGGATGCGACCTCTGAAGGTGCAGGAGAAATTTGATCGTTAGCAGGATTATTGGGTTCGGAACTCATGGCTGAAATCGGTAAAGTTAAAAGTGATCGTTTTACCGTCTTCGGCAAAACTAGGAAAGAAAATCTCTTCACTCAAGATTGAGTAATCTAGCAAACTTCGCGTTTGGCGTGTCAAACAAACGTCATTTGCGGACTTAGTTTTTCAGAAATCACGACCCTTCGAAATTAGGTCAAAATCATCAGTCCGAAAGGGGGAGGCAGGCAAACCTTGCGAATTGACTAGGTTAGTCGGATTCGCCTTATCCCAACCAAATCGTACGAATTTTGGTGTTTTTATCTTCGGGGAACTCACTTCCACACGCTGTCCATCAATTTTCGCAGTGGCTGGGACAAACTTCCCGTCTTCTCCGCAAATCATGAAACCAAGCAATTCGGGTTCGTCATTTCGAATCTTCAATCCCTCGTGGGTGTACTGAAAAGTAACTCGAATCGCACCGTCTTCAGTGACAGTCGCACCGTCAAAAATTGGCCCGCTGTAGACAGGCTTAGCTTCCCCCTCAGGAAGCTGGTCCGCATAGACATCCGCCAAAGCAGCAAGTGCCAAACGTCGACCGACTTCCTGTTTATTGGGAGGACTCAGCTGTTGCAAGTCTCCAATATCAGTTGTCACGACCATGCGCGTGTTCTCAACTGACTTAAAAGTCTTCAGTTGTGCATCCCAAATCTCGGCCAACGAATCAAACGGTTTTTCAGGGTAGTCAAAGGGGGCCAACTGCACAAAATAGAATGGAAAATCTCCCAGCCCGAAATTCTTCCGCCAATCACGTATCAAAGTTGGGAACAACGTCGCGTATTGATTACCACGTCCCACGTTAGATTCGCCTTGATACCAAATTGCTCCTCGGATTGGGAATCGCTTGAGTGGTGCGATCATCCCATTATAAAGGTTGCCCGGACGCAGCGGACTCAGCGGTTGATCACCGTCTTCGTCCCAATGCTTGAGCAGCGGCTTCAACGACTCCACTCCGTCCTGAGTTGCTCGCGATATCCAAGCCTCACAAACAGTGCCTCCCCAAGCGACATCAATCAGCCCGATGGCTATGCTTTCTCCATTCGCATTCTTCAGCCTTTTACTCAACTCTCGGCCGAAAAAATAACCCGATGCCGAAAACTCTTTCACCGATTCCGGAGAACAAACACGCCACGGGACTGCTTTGTAAATATTTTCCATCGGTTCAACCGACGAATAATTGCCCATGGAGAACAACCGTATCGAAGGATAATTCTTTGACTGTTCAACTTCTGTTTCAGCATTAAGCGACTTACAAACAGGCAACTCCATATTGTCCTGCCCACAACACAACCACACTTCGCCAACCATGACGTCGTTAAAAACGACTTTAGGTTCGCCCCCCTCCGCACTAACTTCCAATTCGTAAGGGCCACCTGCGCCGGGAGTGTTAATCACAACATTCCAGTCACCCTTTGCCGTCGCGGTGACTTTCGTCTCTTTCCCGGCGAACTTAACGATCAGTGCTTGGTTTGGATCTGCGGTTCCCCAAACCTTCACCCGTGAATCACGCTGCAACACCATGTGGTCAGAGAATATTTTTGGAAGAGAAATATCGCCACGCAATTCGACGTCGCCCAAGAGCCACGCAGAAAATAGGCAAGAGCACGCAATTGCAATTCGCGTCAAAATTTGCGGATTCATGCGATGCCTTGTTGATGACTCCCAAACCGGGAATCAGTTTAAATATTCGCAGACTCTCGCGTCTGCAGTGATGTAAAAATGACCAATCAGTCCAAATGCAAGACGAGGGTCAACCGATCCGCATAAAATGACTTGTCGCGAATCGGTCAGTGCGACCAGCGCGGCACAAGAAGATCTAATTAATTTTAGACCAAGCTGCCCATTTCCTCCACCGGCAACTTCACGTTTCAGGAAAGTTTTGGAACTCCGTCACTGATCAAAACGACGTCATCTGCCGCACAAAAATGGTAATTTTTCGGGTTGACGACCGGGGAATCCCCCTCCGATTGCACCGCAACCAAAATGATATCATCCGATTTCTTCACGTCCGTCAACTTCTCGTCGAAGGAAACGCCAACCCAGGATTCCGGAACGGGAATACGGTAAAACTCATTACCATGTTGATACGTCATCAACTCACTGAGGATTCCAACCAGTCCTTTGTTCATCGCTGCTTGAGCAAGCATATGAGCCCCATACTCTCCACTGACCACAAAGTCGTTGACCTTGCCGTCCTCTAAATGGGTCGCGTAACTTCGATTGACAATCTCAGCACAGGTGTAAACAGACTCGTTTAATTTTTCAACGGTCAAGGAAGCGAGAATGGTTCTCGCATCCGCATCTTGTTCACTGCGACCTCCGCTGGTATCCGTCAAGACAAGACACGTTTTTGCCTGCGCGATCCCTGCCCGCTCTAAAGCAGTCACCTTGGTAAAGTCCTCTTGCAGAAAATAGACGCTCGGAAACCTTGAACAGGCCTCTTCCAGCTGCTCTCGTTCAATCTCTGTAATGACCACAATTGGAATTCGTCGCGTTGTTGGACTCGCTCGGTACTCCTCAATAATGGTAAGAGTTTTTGGAGTCCAACCACAAATGATGATGTGATTTTGTAACGCATCCCAATCCACGACCCTACCCTCCATTCGCATTCGATCCACCATAAACGCGGAAACCGTTCCCGCAAAAATTGCAAAAATAGTCAGCCCCATAAACATCAAAAACACGGAAACAATTTTCCCGCTTAACGTTCGGGGAGCATCAGGAATTGGCTCCCCGGCAAATAATGTATAGATGCTAAACCAAAATGAGCGATTCAGATTAAACTGATTCTCCGACTCCAAATCCCCATTACCAACCCCACCGACGTTGGCCGCTACAGGCGTCGCTTCTCCTGTCGGCTGAACCAACTTCCCACGCGCTGACGTTTCAAAATGAGTAATGGCCAGCGTGCCAAACAAAACAGTTAACACCAACAAACCAGTAATCAACAAGAAATCAAAAATACCACGTCGAAACATTGCCGGATAATGCCCGGAAAGACGTGACATCACTCCGAATAAGCGAAACAACCTGCCAAGCCGTAGTAGCCTCAATGCCCGGGCCGCGCGAAACACCCGAAACAACGGAAGCGTCGCAATAATATCCAACCAGAACTCGGAAAAGAAACGCTTCTTTGAACTCGCCGCTAAAAAACGCAGTGTCAACTCAACCACGAACGTCATTGTGATCAGATCATTGACGCGAACCATCCACCTCATCGTCCCCTGAGTTAGCCCTCCAAGAAACGTTGGAACACTGGTCAAACCCGAAGCCAGTTGAGCCTCCAGCCAAAATTCGGCGAGAGTCAGCGTCACCGATATCACGACCAATATACCGATTGATATCTCGACCCAAATCTGATGAAAAAACCGACGCAATGCCAACTGCCATTGCCCGCCTCCAGCCTTGCCCTCCGAATCAGTTTTTTTGGTAAACAAAGACATCAATGAAAAATGCTTCTCCCACAAACTACAAATAAAATTAACTAGGCAAACGGATGCCGGCTTGCCGATTAAACGCAACCATTCAACATTACAAGAAATAACGGAATCAAAAAAAGCAAAACTCAAATCGACAAACAGAAGCAATTCAAGCTGAAGCAGCACTCATTATATCATGCAGATAAAAATGATGCTTTCCCAACTTCCCGCCGTAGTTTCCGGCGCTAATGGAAACCACCCCTTCCCCCGCAGCGGCCTCAATTCCAATCCGCGTCGCCCTGGCAACAGCCTTACTTGAAGTACCATCCACGACAATCTCATAAACACAATTGACGCTTTCAGGAAGATTGGATTCAACCCGTCCTCGCAAGGTTGGACAGTAACCATCCGACGTCGATGCTCTCAGCGATGGATAACGCGACCCAACTTTACTTCCACTTCGCACCACGCCACCGGGGAAAGGCGTAATAACGTTTGCCAAGACATCGATCGCGGCGACTGCTCTTTCAGCAGACTCTAAACCGGCCCCCTGATTCTGCGCCAGAATTAAGAGATTCCCACCAGCGACCCCTTTGTGGATCGTCACTGAATCCTCAACCAAAAACTCCCCATCCATAACTGGAATTCGCCAAAATCGACGATCGGCAATTAACTTGCTTTTCTGGAATCCATCACCAAAGAAACGAAGGTGCTTGCCAAGCGGCATGCGCTCAACCGACTCCTCGCTCTCGTCGCTCTCGCCTCCAGCATAAACGGCAGTTGTTGGACAAGTCATTAAACACTGTCCGGTGCGATTAACTAATGCCTTGTGAACCGCTTTTGAAGAGAAACCGAAAACCAAAATCTTTACACCCAGACGCCCATCTGGAGTATCCGAGGCCTCCAACCATTGCTCAACTCCGACTTCCGCATCGCAACCGATTACCGAACTCCCATAACCACAAAACGAATGAGCTGCCGCCTCAATCCATCTTCGATTGTGTCCGGTGACAACAATTCGGCAGTACCGCATGCTGAATGCTTCGGCAAACGTATCCTCGATGACAGTCGATCCAATTTTCAATTTACCGGCCCATTCTACTAAAAACCGTCGATCCCGCGGAAAACTAAGAGAAGTCCTGCGAGGCTTCGAATTATAGTCTAAGATTATTCACGCTGTTGTCGACTGCTCTCGCTCAGTCCAGCAAATCCCTAGAGCCACCTCCATTTGCTACCTCCATTTGCTACCTATAGTTACAACTGTTTGCCTTAATTCCTGCCTCAAGATTCGACTCGGCCCCCATGTCCACGAAGAAAAAACGACGCCGTCCATTAGCTGTAGATTTGGGACAAACATTTATTCGCTGGTTTTGCCGATTCTTTTTATTCCTTGTTTATCGCATCCGAGTCCACAACGTAAAGTATTACCCGGACGACCAGGGGATGTTGATCTGCTCCAATCACCAAAGCTACCTTGACCCTTTGATCATTGGCATTGCTTGTCCTCACGCTGTCAATTATTTAGGTCGCAAGAGCCTATTTCGTTCACCAATCCTCGCTTGGTTTTTGAGATTCAACGATACGATCCCGATTGACCGCGAAGCGACTGGAATCGGTGGAATGAAAGAAACGCTGCGGCGACTGAAGAAAGGAGAGTCGGTTGTCATTTTCCCCGAAGGCACTCGAACCATCGACGGTGAACTCCTACCATTGATGCTCGGTTTTTGCGCCGTTGCGAGACGCTCCAAGGCTACCTTAATGCCGCTTGCCTTCGATGGAGCATTCCAATCGTACCCTCGCAATTTAAAAATCCCCATTCCAGGGAGAATCCACTTGGTGATGGGCGAACCGATCCGATTCGAACAATACAAGGATTTGACCGACGAAGAAATTGCGGAACTGTTGCAGGCCCAAATGAAAGACTGCCTCTCCCAAGCCCAAAGATACTGGCGTCGCTCAATGGGATACGAATCCTCAAAACTGCTTTTCACTGACCGGGCAAGCGAACCAGAGGCAACCTCTCAACCAACTCGAACCTAAACGCTACCCCCTCATAAAATCGCCAGCAGACTTCGCGGCGCATGCCTAAAAAAAACCTGCTTCATTATCTAATGAAGCAGGCTTTTAATGTTTTAACTTTATCGCTTCACCGCGTTGGCTACTAAACGAACCCGAGCGACTCGACCTTGTTGAGCTATTTAGGAGACGATCTCCAGCAATTCAACGTCGAACACCAAGACTGAATTCGGTGGAATAGAACCGCTACCGGATGCCCCGTAAGCCAAACCGGATGGAATGATTAATTTCCCAACACCACCCGTTTTGAACAGAGGTATTCCCAACTGCCAACCACGAATCACGTTGGAAAGCGGAAACGTCGCTCCAGATTCGGAACTTACGTCGAACGAGTCGCCATCAACCAACTGGTTTTGAGCGTTGAGCTCGATGAATTTACCATCGTATTTTACACGTACCGTTGAATTAATAGTCGGGTTCTGCCCCGCACCAGGATCGTCAATCACCACATACAACCCTTCGGTTGCTGGCGTTGCATCGAGTGCATTGTCGGCAATGTACTGTTCAATAATTGCCGCATCAATCAACGTTTGATCGGTTTCAATACTGACGACCACCGAAGCCGAGGCAGTACTACTCGAAGCAGAAATCGCGACCGTTACGGTACGGTCAGATACCGTTACATTCCCAGCAGCATTAAAGTAGTGCAAAGTTCGAATTACCTGCTGGTACTCCGCTGCTGTCGCGGCACCCGAAAGTGTCAACTGGTTAGTTGCGGAATCGTAGTTGGTGATCGTAATCAAAGGTTGCCCCTGCCCGTCAGTCGGTACAGAACTGTCCAACACCGCGAGCAACTCACTGCTCCCATCGACCGCTCCATTGAGAGTCACGACCGCAGAAGTTAAATCACCGTCTCCAGCATGGTTAATGACCACGTCCGATGCAATCACCCGCGATCCAGTGCCCGGAGAATAAGTGAAAGCTCCATTGTCCCCAGAAGTCGATTCATCGAAGTCAAGAGAAAGAGTTTGATCCCCGAGGACGAACATTTGAATATCATCAACCAGCGGCCCCGACCCATCACCGGTCGATTCACCAGGTTCTAAAAATGTCAAACGTGTCGTATCCGAATCAGCGGTGACCATTACACCATAGGTCTCCCAGGTGTCCGTTCCGAATACAGTGGTCGCCCACGAACCATTCCATCGCACTCGCAATTCATCGGAACTAACCGATTGATCGCCGTCTGTCTTCATCGAGAAAGTAACGTAGTAAGAAGCCCCTGCTTCTGTAGTCAAATCTTGATAGGCGATGTCACGATGAGTCTCGGTCGTATCGAGGTTCAGGTACTGATTCCCTTCGGCAGCGTTACCCTCGAAAATTTTCAACCAGCGATCAGGATTGGTCGCCGCAACCGCCCCCCAGCTATCAACTTGGTCTGGTTTATAAAATACGCTATCTGAAGCATCCGTTGTCTCAAACCCTCCGTTGGCCACGTTAACGGAATTTGCTTTGACGACACGAATATTGTCTAGCAAGGCACCACGGCCATCTCCGCCGGGAAATCCGTCTTCCTGAATTTCACAAAACAGCAGCACTGTTGTGTCTAGATCACCAGCGGTCACAACAATGGCTCCGGTGTTCCAAGAATCACCGCCGGTGTAGGTACCAACGCGATCTCCGTCCCACCAAATTTCAAAATCATTGGTTCTTGGTGAAGCCGAGACATCAACGGTAGGGTGACTTCGATAGTCGAAAGTCACTAAATATTCCTCTCCAGCATCAGTGTCCACCCGTTGGAACACACGATCGAATTGCGCCGAGGTCGAATCGAGATCCAGCACGTTGTGGTAACCGTCGACGTTATAGTCAAAAATATTGATTTGCTGACCCGTTTCCGCATCGAATGCTTCCCAGCTTCCGACTTCGGTCTCATCAAAAAAACGATCACCGCCTTCAACCACGTCTTCGAAGTCACCGTTTACAACAAGATTTGTCGACGCGGGCAACTCTCCACTTACCTGGTGCGGAGCCATGAAATCGCCAGCGAGTAGCCGTCTGGGTTCGAGGCTCTGAAAGTCGAGGCGATTGCGGCGTCTACGCTGCTTGTTTCGTGCACGTCGTTTCATCGTAAAACCTGTGTTCTTATTCTATTTCGTGGATTTAATCACTATTTCAAATCTAACCGCAATGGCAAGGAAAACCGAATGATGTAACCAACCTTACGGTATGCTGATTCCGGATTACCCGCTCATTTTAGCTAAATTTTACAGCGGACAGCAACATTTTTGACTTCTGACAACGTATTACGTTCCGATTGTCCATTAAGTTTCCTCGTTATTTAACAAATTTAATCGGTAACCCCAAAAATCAACCACCCTAATCCCAGTTCCCGCCCAACTTTCAGGCAATATCCTAGGTATTTAACGATTGATCAACGAATTCTGGATGTTGCGTCGAATCAACATTTGTCCTTTGAGACAAAAAACTAACCGCTGCAGACTTCGATTCGATCCCTCAGCCCCCTATAATTTTGCGAAATAAGACACGAATTTCAATAATAATCCCCCGCTTCGTATCTGAAGAAGGGGTAAGATTTGGCAATTAGTGCCGCTTTATAGAAGACAGGAAAATTTAGATGCAACTACCAACATTGAGACCAGTCCTTTTCGGTGCTCTTCTTGCTTTGTTCGCTTTACCGGTTGTGGCAAACGAGAACAACAACCCTCGTCGCTCAGCCAGTTCCGTTCCACGGACGACCATCTTAGAAATCAGCGATCAAATTGATTCGATCGTTGCCGCTCAATTGTCTTCGAGAAGCGAACAACTCAATCCTCTTTCATCCGACGAAGTCTTTTTACGCAGAGCCTACTTGGACATCATTGGGCGGATTCCCAGCATTGACGAAACCAACCGTTTTTTAAAGTCTAAGAGTAAAAGCAAGCGAGCCGACTTGATCGACGATCTTCTTGATTCCTATGGTCATGTAAGTCATCAATTCAATTTCTATGCCGACCTACTGAGAATTAAATCAAGGTTATCCGGAAATCTTGACGGAATCTCTTACATCGATTTTGTTAAAGATTCAGTTGAAGAAAATAAACCGTACGATCAATTTGTCAGGGAACTTATCTCATCGCAAGGACCGAACCTCCAACGTGGAAACGGTGCAGTGGGATATTACCTTCGGGATCGCAACATGCCCGAAGACAACATGTCCAACACAATTCGAATCTTCCTAGGCACTCGACTCGAGTGCGCCCAGTGCCATGACCACCCATTCGACAAGTGGACGCAGCGACAATACTTTGAAATGGTCGCCTTCACTGGAGGCCTCCAGTTTCGAGCCAAAGCCACCTCGGCCAAAGCAAATCAAATTAGAAAGTCCTTTCGTTCGAAGGACATTCCCGCTAACCAAAAACCTATCTTTAATCGATTGGGACAAACGCTCAGCTATGGAATTGAAGGCTCTGGAACAGGCCTAGCTCGTCTACCGGAAAACTTCCTTGGGGAAGATGGATACGATGGAGAAATCGTTACTGGTAAAACGATGTTCGAAAGCAAGCCATTGGTCGAGGCTAAAATCCCCAAGAAAACCGCTCCTGTAAAATCTCGAAATGGCGCCCAGCAAACCGCAATTCGCGGAGCAGTCCCGATCAACTCGCGTATCGCGTACAGTGAGTGGCTCACTGACTCCGACAACCCGAGATTCGCAAAAGTCATTGCTAATCGGCTTTGGAAAACGGCATTCGGCATAGCACTCATTGAGCCTGTGGACATCATTGAGGATGGCACTGTCGCTTCGAATCCGGAACTGATGGACTATCTCACTGAGACAATGATCGACCTCAAGTTCGATACGAAACAATTCCTCAGAGCGATTTACAATTCGAAAACTTATCAGGCACAAGCCTACAACAAAGACGTCCTTGAAGTTTCAAAATTTAACTTCAATGGCCCAATTGTTCGCCGACTTTCGGCAGAACAAATCTGGGATTCACTCTTGACGTTAACGCTTTCGGATATCGACCAAAGATACCATCCCACCAGTCGAAACTACGCCTCATCGGGAATTCGCGACTCGTACGAGCTATTCGAACGGCTCACAGAAATGAATACTGATGAAATTTTTAACTTCGTTGCCGACGCAGCCGATCGATCAAAAAACAGAAAACGGACCAGCTATAAAGATACTCCAGAGTATAAAAAAATGGCTGCCGAGCGTGCCAAGATCAGCAAAGAAATCCAGATGGCAAAGAAACGTCGAAACGTAGAACTGGAGCGGAAACTACGGATCAAACAAGCAAAAGTTTTGGCCGATTTCAAAAACCGGACAAGCACATCACTCAAACGATCCTCCGAATTGACCTCGCCGGCTCCTGCAGGACATTTCCTGCGTGAATTTGGCCAATCGGATCGTGAACAAATTGACAACTCCAACACTGAGCCAGCCGTCACCCAAGTTCTTGCGATGATGAATGGCTACGTCGAAGAAAAAATCGCGACCGATTCCAGCAGCGTCCTAATGCAGACTGCACTGAAAGCAAAATCGGGAAAAGAGTGCACCGAATCAATTTTCCTTTCGATGCTCAACCGAAAGCCAACTCGAAAAGAATCTCGAGCCTGGGAAAAAGATTTTGATGAAGCGTCTAAACGGAAAGATCAGGCCAAAATTAAAGAAATTTATACAGACCTGATTTGGACCCTAGCTAACTCCAATGAATTCATTTTCATCAAGTGAGACCGAGTAAAACTATCTCTTAAGCTCTTCAATTGAATTGCCTGCAATTCAATCAAATATAAAACGAGGCTAAAAAATGATTATAAAAGATCCTTTGACAAGACGTGCTTTTGTGAGCGGTGCCGCCAAGTCGTTTTTGGGGGTCGGGGCAATCCCGATGCTCTCCGGCTTGAGCAACCCAGCAATCGCTTCAGGACAACCTGTCAATCGCGTCGGTAAAGCAAAAGCAGTCATTTATTTGTATATGAATGGCGGTATGAGCCACCTCGACACTTTTGATACAAAGCCCGGAGCGGAAACCCAAGGTCCGGTCGAATCGATCAAGACCAGTGCGGATGGCGTGCAATTAAGCGAATTCTTTCCATTGCTCTCCAAGCAAATGCACAATGTAGCCGTTGTAAACTCCATGAACTCGACCCAAGGTGCCCACGCACAGGGGAATTACTTCATGCACACCAGCTATTCCCTTCGTGGCACAATTAAACACCCCGACATGGGGGCCTGGGCGTCCAAGCATCTCGGCAAAATTAACCCCGGCCTTCCAGCTAACGTCAAAGTTGGGGGAGCCAGCAGTGGACTTGGAGGAGGCTTCCTCGAATCCAAGTTTGCGGCTCTTCCAATCGGGAACCCTGAATCCGGCCTACAATACAGTAGCCTGCTCGATGGGGTAACGAACAGTCGCTTTGGACGTCGACTTCGTAAGCTTAAGGATATGAATAGCGAGTTTGCTTCGAGTTACGACACCAAGGAAGCCCGTGCTTATGCATCAATGTACGACGAAGCGGTTACATTGATGAAGAGCAAGGATCTAGAATCGTTTGACCTAAAACAAGAAACCGACGCTGTTCGCGACCGCTATGGGCGCGATCCTTTTGGACAAGGCTGCCTGTTAGCAAGACGACTTGTTGAAAATGGCGTGCGGTTCGTAGAAGTCAACAATGGCGGTTGGGATACCCACGGTGATAACTTTGGTAAAGTCGCAGAAAAAGGAGCCGTACTTGATAGGGCGCTCGCCTCTCTCTTAGCCGACCTTGAATCAAGTGGCTTACTCGACTCAACACTCGTTGTTTTGGCAACTGAATTTGGACGAACTCCGCAAATTTTCCAGGAACGAGACAACGGACGCAATCACTACCCACAGGCGTTCAGCTGCCTACTTGCTGGAGGTGGAATAAAAGGCGGACAGAAATATGGCAAAACGGACAAAGAGGGCAGGGAAGTCATCGACAACCTCGTGACTGTTCCAGATTTCAACGCCACCATCGCAACGGCAATGGGGATCCCACTAGACAAAAAAACCATGTCACCTTCGATGAGGCCATTCACCGTTGCGGACAAAGGCGAACCCGTCATGGGCCTCCTCTCGTAAGTCCTTGCTCACCCAGTGACAAAATACCCACCCCCTTGGTCGACCATCGACTCTGGGGGTGTTTTTTTGTTTGGACACTGCAAACAGAGCGTAAACGTTCGTGTTCAGTTCGAACGCGAACGAAAATTCATTTTTCTAAAAAACAATCAATCGAATGCCCGCTGCACCGCGATCAAGCAGCGTTCGTTATACTGACACCAGCGTACTACTGACCTCGCTGGTTTATCTCCCGCTTAAAATTGACCGCCTCTTTTATTACACACATTAACCATCTGTTGATAAAATCTAAATGAACATTCTTCACCTCATCAAAACAGCTTCTTTTCTATGTCTGTTTTTCTTAGGACTGCTCCTACAAAACGCGGCCACTGGACAAGACCAAAAGCTAGAACTTCAAGACGGGGATCGGGTTGTATTTCTTGGCTCAGAATTCATCGAGCAACAAATTAAACACAACTACCTGGAAACCGAACTAACCTTACGCTGGCCCGATCGCCAAATTAGTTTTATCAACCTCGGTTGGGCAGGCGACAACCCTTCAGCCATCGCCCGCGGTTATTTCGGAGGTGCTCAAGAAGGCTTTCGGCGATTACTTGAAGAACTCGATCGAATCAAACCGACCCACATCATCGTTTGCTACGGTGCAAACTCAGACCCCGCACCTTTTCAAATTGACTTTAAAAAGTTGTTCAATGAATTAAAAACACGATCTGCAAACCTTACAATTCTCTCGCATCCAGCGGTCGAGGCTACTCGGGATGGACGTATTGATCCTCAGCCGACTAATCTTAAACGAACTGAAATCTCAAACTTCCTCAAGGACTTTGTCACCTCTCTCCAAGACCCCCGAGTCCAGTTCGTCGACCTGTTCGCAATGACTGGCGAAATGTATCAGGCCCGAGAAAAGCAACAAGATCCACTGACACACGATTCCATTCGCTTCACAGATGAAGGCTATTCTCAGATTGCCAATCGTCTCGCGAATGAGATCTTTTCTGGCTCTCAAAGCTCCGCCAAGGCCACTGACTTTGAAAAAACTCGGAAAGAAATCTTCGCGAAAAACCAACTATTTTTCCATCGCTATCGCCCGCAAAACGAGACCTACCTTCGCGGATTCCGAAAACACGAACAGGGACAAAACGCGAAAGAAATCATTGAATTTGACGCGTTAATCACGCAAGCGGAATCACGCATTCGAGGTGCGGCTCAGGGAAAGCCACTTCCTCCAGCCCCCCCTCTTCCCGAACCAATCAAACTGACTTTTGAGGCATTCACTCCAGCGCAAGAGAAGGATTCTTTCACTCTTGCCGAGGGACTTAATGTCAACTTGTTCGCCTCCGAACCGATGGTCGCCAACCCGATTCACATGAACTTTGACAATGCGGGAAAACTTTGGATTG